>Ga0208297_1001008_pt1 | contig 35390 bp, 24 predicted proteins | sample LMS_cellobiose_e_FD_187367 | JGI IMG/M metagenome (GOLD analysis project Ga0208297, IMG submission 187367) | Rumen-fistulated moose microbial communities from Alaska, USA - LMS_cellobiose_enrichment (SPAdes) (version 2) | ecosystem: Host-associated > Mammals > Digestive system > Stomach > Rumen... | reverse complement strand
GGGGGCGGCGTGACGGGGATGTTTTTCAGTTCGTCAAGGAAACTCATGGAATCACTCCGATCCTGTATGATGGATTTTGTGTACGATCTGACGCGGTGCGGCTGCGGGGGCCAGAGGCCCCCGCACCCCCAAATGGGCGCGCCAAAAGGGGCCTTCGGCCCCCGGCGGATCCAATGGAGATTGCGCCGCGGCACATTCCGTGTGATGTCTTACAATTGCGCTGAAGTAATGCGCGCGCCAAAAGGGGCCTTCGGCCCTTATCTCACGCCGTACAGCAGCTCGCCGTAGGTCGGGTACGGCCAGGCGGCGGCGTCCGTCAGCGGCTCGAGCGCGTCGATCTCCCGGCGCAGCGCGTCCATCGCCGGCAGCAGCGCGTCGCGGCAGTGCGCCGCGCGCGCCGCGGCGTCCGCTGCGTCCGCGAGCGACGACACCGCGGACGCGAGGGCCTCGGCGGCTTTGTGCGCCGCCGCCGTATGCGCGCTGAGCCGCTCGGCCAGATCCCGCTCATAGCTCGTGTCAAGCGACATCTGCGACTTCTTGGCGATGTGCTCCGACACCTCCGCCGTGTAGCGGCTGACCGCCGGCAGGATCGCCCGGTTCGCCATCGACAGCATGGTCCGCGCCTCGATCGTCACGATCTTGGCGTAGTTTTCCTCCATGATCTCGCAGCGCGAGCGCAGCTCCGTCTCCGAGAAGACGCCGTGCGCCGCGAAGAGCGCGACGTTCTTATCCGCCAGCAGATACGGCAGGCAGTCCGGCGTCGTTTTCAGATTGAGCAGGCCGCGGCGCGCCGCCTCCTTGAGCCACTTCTCCTCGTAGCCGTTGCCGTTGAAGAGGATGCGGTCGTGCTCGCGGATCACGCGGCGGATCAGCGAGTGGAGCGCCGTCTCGAAATCGACGGCCGCCTCCAGCTCGTCGGCGAACTGCCGCAGCGATTCGGCCACGGCCGTGTTCAGCACCGTGTTCACGTCGGCGATCGACGCCGCCGAGCCGAGCATGCGGAACTCGAATTTGTTCCCCGTGAAGGCGAAGGGCGAGGTGCGGTTGCGGTCCGTCGAATCCTTGGGGAAGCGCGGCAGCACGTGCACGCCCACCTTGAGCAGCTCCTTCTCCTTCGCGCCGTAGGGCGTGTCGGAGCGGATCGCCTCGAGGATCTCCGTCAGCTCGTCGCCGAGGAAGATCGACACGACGGCCGGCGGCGCCTCGTGCGCGCCGAGCCGGTGGTCGTTGCCCGCCGAGGCGGCCGAGATGCGAAGCAGATCCTGGTACTCGTCCACGGCCTCGATGACGGCGGCGAGGAAGAGCAGAAACTGCGCGTTCTCCGCCGGCGTCTCGCCCGGATTGAGCAGATTCACGCCGGTGTCCGTGTCGATCGACCAGTTGTTGTGCTTGCCGGAGCCGTTCACGCCCTCGAACGGCTTCTCGTGGAGCAGGCAGACGAGGCCGTGGCGGCGCGCCACCTTCTGCATCAGTTCCATCGTCAGCTGGTTGTGGTCCGTGGCGATGTTCGTGTGGGTGAAGATCGGCGCCAGCTCATGCTGGGCCGGCGCGGCCTCGTTGTGTTCGGTCTTGGCGAGGATGCCGAGCTTCCACAGCTCTTCGTCCAGCTCCTTCATGAAGGCGGCGACGCGGGGCTTGATGACGCCGAAGTAGTGGTCGTCGAGATCCTGCCCCTTGGGCGGCGCGGCGCCGAAGAGGGTGCGGCCGGTGTAGAGCAGGTCGGGGCGGCGGAGGTAAAGCTCCTCGTCCACGAGGAAATACTCCTGCTCCGGGCCGACGGAGGTATGCACGCGGTGCACGTCGGTGCGGCCGAAGAGCCGCAGGATGCGCAGGGCCTGGCGGTTGATGGCCTCCATCGAGCGGAGGAGGGGCGTTTTTTTGTCGAGCGCCTCGCCGCCGTAGGAGCAGAAGGCGGTCGGGATGCAGAGCACGCCGTCCTTGATAAAGACGTAGGAGGTGGGGTCCCAGGCGGTATAGCCGCGGGCCTCGAAGGTGTTGCGCAGGCCGCCGGAGGGGAAGGAGGAGGCGTCCGGCTCGCCCTTGATGAGCTCCTTGCCGGAGAATTCCATGATCACGCGGCCCTCGCCGGCGGGGGTGATGAAGCTGTCGTGCTTTTCGGCGGTGATGCCGGTCATGGGCTGGAACCAGTGGGTATAGTGGGTGGCGCCCTGTTCGATGGCCCAGTCCTTGATGGCGTTGGCGACGACGTTGGCGACGGAAATGTCCATGCGCTTGCCGCGTTCCATGGATTCGCGCAGGGCGCGGTAGGTGTCGCGCGGCAGCCGCTCGCGCATGAGGGCGTCGTTGAAGACGCGCGTGGCGAAGATATCCGCAATGTTGCTCATGGGTGTGTCCTTCCGAAATTATGGATGAGATTATAGATGAAATTTGAATGAATTTTTGATGAGATACGGGCCGGCCCCGCGGCCGGCACTGCCGGCCGGCGTTCATTCGAAGTCGAAGGAGAACAGATGCACCACTGGCGCGCCCCACGTCTCCATCACCGTCAGCCGGATGCCCGTGACCGCGCGGCCGACCGCCGCCGTCACCATGCGGCGCAGATTGCGCTCCTCAAAGATCACGCCCTCCCAGCCGGCCTCCGTTTCCACCTCCAGCGAGTAGACCTTCGTCAGCGTCTGCGGCATCGTCATCACCGGACTGTCCGGTTTGACGTTCGCGCGCATGCTGTGCGTCCGCTCCACCGCGTCGCCGGGCAGCGTCACCCGGTTCAGATCGGAGTCAAAAACGATGCGCACGCGGCTCACCTCGCACGGCGCCTCCATGTGGTACTCCACTGAGGCGCCCACGCCCATCGTGAAGCCCTGGTCGCCGTCGCCGTAGGTCGCGTTGTTGCGGTCGGCGCCGCTGCGCAGGTTCAGGATGTCGCCGCCCTGCGCGTCGTCGCAGCTCAGCTCGGCCGAGAGCGCCGCGTCGCTGACGCGGCGGCGCAGCCGCGGCAAAAAGCAGTCGTCGTACATCAGCGTCTGCTGCAGCTCGTCGAGATGGCTTTCATAGACGCCGCGCGGCGTCGTGCCGTACTTGAGGGCCACCGCCGCGGCGGTGCCGGCCGCCTGCCCCAGCGTCGCGCAGGTCGCCATCACGCGGGAAGAGGACAGCGCGGCGTGCGTGACGGAGATGTTGCGCCCCGCGAAAAGCAGATTTTCGATATTTTTCGAGTAGATGCAGCGGTAGGGGATCCCGTAGGGCGAGGAGGACTGCACCTGCAGGCACGGCCGCCCCGGATGCCAGAAGCCGCGCGGATCGTGATCGTCCAGCGGCCAGCCGCCGTAGGCGATCGTGTCGGGGAAATCGCCGCCCGCGGCGACGTCCCGCTGCGTCATGATATAATCGCCGACCAGGCGGCGGCTCTCCCGCTTGCCGGGCAGAAAGCCGAGAAAATCGAGCTGCCAGTATTCGGCGCCCTCGAACTCGCCGCTGTTCTTGATTGCGTCCCACATGCCGTAGGCGAGGGCGAGCAGATCGTCGCGCACGCGCTCGGTGTCGGCGATGGAATCGCCGTCGCCGCCCAGCTCGAGATACCAGAAGTTCTCGCTCGACCGCTCCAGATTCGGCCGCCGCCGGCGGATGTCCTCCGGCGTCAGCTTCCACGCCCACGACGGCGCGGCAAACGATACCGGATGATCGAGCTTGCGGCCCTGTAAGAGGCACGACATGCCCATCGTCTTTTTGTCGGCGGTGCGGCCGGCGCTCGTCTCCTCGCCGAACTCCTCCTCGCTCTCGCGCCCGACGCGGTATTCCGCGCCGGTCAGGGGGGCGAGGATCGAGTCGCCGGAGCAGTCGGCGAAGAGCGCGGCGCGCACCCGCACGAACTGCTGCGTCGTCATCTGCCAGCCGGTGACGGAGACGATGCGGCCGCCGTCCGTCTCGGCGTCCATGCAGGAGGTGTTGAGCAGCAGCGTCAGATTTTCCTCCGCGCGCGCCAGCCCGTAGAGCACGCCGTCCCAGACGGGATAGAGCTTATAGGGATTTTCGCAGAGATTGGCGAGCTGGAGCTCCTCGATGAGCCCCGTCTCGCGGTTGTCCTCGCCCTGCGCGCCGCAGATCCACATGCGGATCTCGGAGGAGGCGTTGCCGCCCAGCATCGGGCGCTCCTGCATCAGGACGACCTTCGCGCCGTGGCGCGCCGCCGCGACGGCGGCGCACAGGCCGGCAAGTCCGCCGCCGACGACGCAGAAATCGGCGTCCAGCGTGATCGTTTTCAGTCCCATCCCGTCACCTCAGCGCCCGAACGGGACGTGGATCGCGCACTCGATCATGCGGCAGAGCGACTCATGCAGCTCGAGCAGATAGGCGGCGTCGTGCGGATATTCGTCAAAGGTGAGGGGCCGCTCGAGGTTTCCCTCGATCGCCCGCAGCACGGCCTCGCGGCCGCAGAGCGCCTCGGCCTCCTCGAGGAGGCGCATATCGCGCAGACCCTCGGCGAAGAGCAGATAGTGCTGGGTCTCCCAGGCGGTGCCGTCGGGCGCCGGGTAGACCTGGAAGGCGTCGCCGGCGGGGACGAAGTACTCGCCGTCCGTGACGCGGTAGGGATCGATGTGCGTGACGGAATACTGGCTGTTGTAGAAGTTGAAGCCCCACTGGAGGAAGCCCTCGATCTGATATTTGTACAGCTGCACGCCGAGGATGCGCGTGCGCGCGCCGGGCATGGCGAGGAAGCGGTTCGAGACGCCGACGCCCTGCGAGCAGCAGTAGTAGGTCCACAGATGCGGCACCTTCGCCTCAAGGAACGGGGCGAGGTGATTGGAGGAGGGGATCGGGTGCTCGACGGCGCCGGTCTTGTAGAACTCGTAATTTGAGAGCGCGTCCATCACGACGCAGCCCTCGAGATGACGGGCGACGCGCGCGCGCACGGCGCGGTACTGCTCCAGATGCGCGAGCCCCGGCTCGTCGGAGATGTGGAAGACGCAGCGGTCCTCGATCCCGCGCGCGCGCAGATACGCCCGCAGGGCAGGGAGGAAGGCGTCGAGGAAGGCGCCGTACGCCTCACCGAGCGAATCGGTCTCCCAGCCGAAGACCTTTTTGTATTCGCCGTCCACCGTCGCCAGGATCTTCGGCGCGTGGCCGGCGCCCCACTGCGTGAAGAGATGCGACATCTCAAAGTATTCGATGCCGCAGCGCGCAGCCATTTCGAGCCAGCGGCCGAGGCGGGTGAAATCGAACGTCCAGACGCCGCCGTCGCAGCGTGCGTCCACGAGCTGCACCGTCGTGCGCTCGCCGCCGACCGCCGTGTCGAGCGGCGGTGTGAAAAGCGGCGTCAGCAGCATGTTGACCCCGCCGCGCACGGCGGCGGCCACGAAATTCTCCACGATGCGCCAGTGCTCCTCCGAGAAGACCGGCACGCGGTAGTAATCCGCGAGACAATCCGCGTGGAACCACTCGGTGTGCCGGAGCGTCTGGCGCGGCAGCGCGTCCGCGATCACGGTCAGCGTGAAGGTCGTCTCGGCGGCGGTCTCGCCGCGCGCGTTGACGAGAGAGAGGCGGATCGGCGTTTCGCCGGGCGCCGCGCCAAGCGGCACGTCGGCGTCGATCCAGAGCGCGCGCGTCTCGCGCGAGGTGACGTAGATCTCCGTCTCCGGCGTGACGGGCATCAGCAGATCCGGATAAAGCCCCGGCTCGGTGCGCAGGTAGTTGTCGTCGTGACGGTTGACGTAGCAGGGCAGGCGCACCGGCACGTTCTCTACGCGCTGCGCCGTCACGGCCGCGCCGAGCGGCGAGTCGATGCGGAGGAAACAGACCTCCTTTGCGTCGATCGGCGTCTCCGCGCGGAAGATCCACTGGAACGAGAAGCGTTCGCCGCGCAGCGCGCGCGCCGCGTCAAAGGCGGGAAAGGCGTCGAGAGGCAGGTCCCAGAAGACCTTTTCAAGGGATGCGGTAAGCTTGTGCGCGATGACTGACATAGCGTCGTCCTCCCAAAATCAATACGGATTCGTTCAATGAAGATTGCGGTGCGCGCGGATCATCTCCTGCTTGCGTGTCCAGAGCGCGTCGGAGAGATCGACGTAGTAGTTGTGCGGGTTCTCAAAGCGGAGCACCTCGCCCCACATGGAGTCCAGCTCCCGCCGGCAGTATTCGCGCACCGCGGGCAGCGGCGGGAACTCGTACACGCATTCGCCGCCCCGGAAGATCGGCACGTGCAGCGGCCGCGCCGTGTAGTCGGTGAAGGTCTTGCGCTTCCAGGTGACCTCCGGATCGAAGAGCGTCAGCGGGGCGGTGAAGTCCGGCGTCTCCTCGGCGAGGGTGATGAGATCGGCCTCGGCCTTGCCGCTCTCCTTTGAGTAGAGGCGGTAGACGGTCTTCTCGCCGGGGTTCGTAATCTTGGCGGTGTTCTCGCTGACCTTGATTTTCGGCACGCTGACGCCGTTCTCGACGACGGCCGCCAGCTTGTAGACCGCGCCGAAAACCGGCGTGGAGGAGGCGGTGATCAGCCGCTCGCCGACGCCGAAGGCGTCGACGACGGCGCCCTGACGCAGGATCTCGGCGATGATGCGCTCGTCGAGCGAGTTGGAGACGACGATCCTGCACTCCGTCAGTCCGGCCTCGTCGAGCATTTTGCGCGCCTTGCGCGTCAGATAGGTGATGTCGCCGGAATCGAGGCGGATCGCGCACGCGCGCCGGCCCTGCGGCCAGAGGATCTCTTTGACGGCGCGGATGGCGTTCGGGATGCCGCTCTCGAGGGCGTTGTAGGTGTCCACGAGCAGGGTCGGCGCGTCCGGATAGAGACGGCAGTAGGCGGCGAAGGCGTCGTATTCGTCGTTAAACATCTGCACCCAGGAGTGCGCCATCGTGCCGCCGGCCGGCACGCCGTAGAGCTTGTCGGAGAGGGCGCAGGCCGTGCCGGCGCAGCCGCCGATGAAGGCGGCGCGGGCGCCGAGGACGGCGGCGGATTCGCCGTGCGCCCGGCGGGAGCCGAACTCGGATACCGGCCGGCCGTCGGCGGCGCGCACGATGCGCGAGGCCTTGGTGGCGATCAGCGACTGGTGATTGACCTGAAGAAGGATATACGTCTCCATCAGCTGCGCCTCGATCACCGGCGCGCGCACAGTGAGGATCGGCTCGCCGGGGAAGACGACCGTTCCTTCCGGCACCGCCGTGATATCGCCGGTGAAGCGGAAGGTCTTCAGATACGAAAGGAATTCCTCGTCAAAGATGCCCTTGCCGCGCAGGTAGTCGAGATCGCTCTCGTCGAAGCGCAGGCCGCGCACGTATTCGGCGATCTGCTCCAGACCCGCCGCAATGGCGTAGCCGCCGCCGTCCGGATTCTGGCGGTAAAAGACGTCGAAAACGGCGATTTTGTCCTTCATGCCGGCGGCAAAATAGCCGCGGCCCATCGTCAGCTCATAAAAGTCGCAAAGCAGCGACAGCGTGCGTTCGTCTTGCATGATTTTGTCGTCCAATCTTGATTTCTCCCCGCGGGGAGTGTATAATGATAGCAGAAGGCGGCGCGCGGGCGCCGCAAAAATGTGCTCAGCTTATTATATAATAAAATCCCGCAAAGCACAAGGCAAAGAAGCAAATATTTTCATTTTTTTGTACAGGAACGAGGGAAAACACCATGAAAGACGGACTCCTTCTGCTCGGCGCGGCCACCCCGCGCGTCCATCTCGCCGACCCGGCGGCCAATGCCCGGGAGATCGCGGACGCCGTGCGCGAGGCGGCCGACGCCGGCGTGCGCGTGCTCGCGCTGCCGGAGCTGGCCCTGACCGGCTATTCATGCGGAGATCTGTTTCTCACGGATACGCTCGTCGCCGCCGCGCGCGAGGCGCTCCTGACGCTGGCGCGCGAGACCGCACAGGCGCCGCTCCTCTTCTTCGTCGGCGTGCCGCTCCAGTACGGCGGGCGGCTCTACAACTGCGCCGCCGCCGTCTCCGGCGGCCGCGTGCTCGGCGTCGTGCCGAAGACGGCGATCCCCAATTACGCGGAGTTTTACGAGGCGCGGCACTTCGCGCCGGCGCCCGCCGGCATCGGCACCATCGCCCTCGGCGGCGAGAACGTCCCCTTCGGCACGCGGCTGCTCTTTTCCTGCCGGGAGATGCCGTCGCTTGTGGCGGCGGCGGAGATCTGCGAGGATCTGTGGATCCCCGCGCCGCCCTCCGTCGGCCACGCCGTGGCCGGCGCGACGGTGATCGTCAATCTCTCGGCCTCCTCCGAGACGGTGGGCAAGGAGGAATACCGCCGGATGCTCGTCGCCTCGCAGAGCGGACGGCTGCTGTGCGCCTACGTCTACGCCGACTGCGGCGCGGGCGAATCGACGACCGATCTTGTCTTCGCCGGACACCGGCTGATCGGCGAGGGCGGGACGATCGCCGCCGAGGACGCGCCCTTCTCTCCGCGCCGCCTGACGACCGCGACGGTCGATCTCGCGCATCTGACCGCCGACCGGCGCCGCATGACCACCTTCGGCCCGGCCGGCGCGGATGCGTTCGTCGTCCCGTTCTCGCTGCCGCTCGCCGAGACGCCGCTCACGCGGCCGGTCGACGCGCATCCGTTCCTGCCGCCCGAGGGGGCGGCGCGCGCGGATCGCTGCCGGCGGATCCTCGCCCTGCAGTGCGCGGGGCTGGCGCAGCGGCTGACGGCGGCGCACGCCGACGGCGCGGTGGTCGCCGTCTCCGGCGGACTTGATTCGTGCCTGGCGCTGCTGGTCGCGGCGCGGACGGCGGCGCAGCTCGGCTGGGAGAGCACGCGCGTCACGGCGGTGACGCTGCCGTGCTTCGGCACGACGCGGCGCACGAAATCGAACGCGGAGATCCTCTCGCGCGAGCTGGGCGCCGATTTCTCAACGATCGACATCGCAGAGGCGGTGTCGGTGCATTTCCGCGACATCGCCCTCGATCCGTCCGACCGCAGCGTGACCTACGAGAACGCGCAGGCGCGCGAACGGACGCAGATCGCGATGGATCTGGCGAACAAAAAGAACGCGCTCGTCGTCGGTACGGGGGATCTCTCGGAGCTGGCGCTCGGCTGGGCGACGTTCAACGGGGATCATATGTCCAATTACGGTGTGAACGCCGGGATCCCGAAGACGCTGGTGCGGCACGTCGTCGCCTATTGCGCCGACGAGGCCCAGGCGGAGGGCCGGCCGGCGCTGGCGGCGGTGCTGCGCGATATTCTGGCGACGCCGGTCTCGCCGGAGCTGCTGCCGGCCAAGGACGGGGAGATCGCACAGAAGACGGAGGACCTCGTCGGACCGTACGAGCTGCACGATTTCTTCCTCTACCGGTTCCTGCGCTGGGGCGAGACGCCGGAGAAGCTGCGGCGCATGGCGCGCGCGGCGTTCGCGGGCGTGTATGACGACGAGGTGATCGAGCGGTGGCTGCGGGTATTTCTGCGGCGGTTCTTTGCACAGCAGTTCAAGCGGTCGTGCCTGCCGGACGGGCCGAAGATCGGAACGGTGGGGCTGTCGCCGCGCGGCGACTGGCGGATGCCGTCGGACGCGGCGGCCGCCGCGTGGCTGGAGGGGCTTCGCTGAGCGCGTCTGCGCCCCCAAACAAAAACACACAGGACAGGCGATTGGCACTCGCCTTGTCCTGTGTTTTGTTTTGAGGTTTTCGGAGGAGGTCCGGAGGGCCCCTTTTTCAAAAGGGCCCCTCCAGCGCATTCCCCGCATCCCCGCGTCCTCACAGCGCCGCTTCCAGCGCGCTGACGTCGGCGCAGAGCGTCGATGCGCCGGCGGCGCGGAGCGTATCCGGGGTACGGAAGCCCCATGTCACCGCGATGCCGCGCATGCCGGCGGCGGCCGCCGTGGCGACGTCCACCTCCGAATCGCCGACGTAGACGCAGTCGGCGGGCGTCAGGCCCATCTCGCGGATCGCCGCCAGCACCAGATCCGGCGCGGGCTTCGTCGGCACGCCCTCGCGGGCGCCGACCGCCGCCGTCATCAGCGTGGCGAAATACGTCTCCGCGAGCGACCGCACCGCGAAATCCGGCTTGTTCGAGACGATGGCCATGCGCACGCCCGCCGCCGCGAGACGCGACAGCAGCGCCGGAATGCCGGGATACGGCTTCGTCGCGTCGTTGGCGTGCACGGCGTAGTGCGCGCGGAACGCCGCGAGCGCCGCCGCCTCTGGCGCCGCGTCCGTCCCCGCCGGGACGGCCCGCTCCATCAGCTTCACGGCGCCGTTGCCGACGAAGCGCCGCACCTCCTCCTGCGTCCGCGGCGGCATCCCGCACGCCGCGAGCGCCGCGTTCACCGACGTCGTCAGATCACAAAGCGTGTCGAGCAGCGTCCCGTCCAGATCCCATACGATTCCCTTCGCGCGCATTTCCCCGCTGTCCTTTCTTATTTCTGTCCGCCCGTCCGCTCATTCGCAGGCGCGCAGGATCACTTCCATCGCCTGCGCCAGCACCGCGCGCGGAATGTTCAGGGCCGGCAGGAGCCGCACCTTGTCCTTCGCCGTCAGGCAGAGCACGCCGTTGTCCAGACACTCCGCCACGACTGCGCCGGCCGGCTTCACCGTTTTGATGCCGACCATCAGACCCATGCCGCTGACCGCCTCGATGCCCTTCGCGCCGTCGCACTGCGCGCGGATCCAGGCGCCCTTCTCGCGCACCTCGGCCAGCAGTTCCTCGTCGATGCGCGAGAGCACGCTCAGCGCCGCCGCGCACGCGACCGGGTTGCCGCCGAAGGTCGAGCCGTGGTCGCCGTAGCCGAAGACGTCCTCCACCTTTTCGCCGAGGAGCGTCGCGCCGAGCGGCAGACCGCCCGCCAGCCCCTTGGCCGTGGAGACGATGTCCGGCTCGATGCCGTAATTCATGTAGGCGTAGAGGCGGCCGGTGCGGCCGTTGCCCGTCTGCACCTCGTCCACGATCAGAAGAACGTCGTGCTCTTTGGCGTAGGCCGCCAGCGAGCGGACGTATTCCTCGTCCAGCACGCGCACGCCGCCCTCGCCCTGGATGCACTCGATCATCACCGCCGCGGCCTTCTCCTTTTCACAGACGGCGCGCAGCTCGTCCATGTCGCCCGGCTCCACGGAGACAAAGCCCGGCGTCAGCGGCTGGTAGAGCTCGTGATAGTGCGCCTGGCCGGTCGCGGCCAGCGTCGTCAGCGTGCGCCCGTGAAAGCTGTTGTTCAGCGTCACGATGGTGGAATACTCCTCGCCGCGGTGCTCGGCGGCGTACTTGCGCGCCGCCTTGATCGCGCATTCGTTGGCCTCCGCGCCGGAGTTGGAGAAGAAGACCTTCTTCATGCCGGTCTTCTCGCAGAGCAGCTGCGCGAGGCGCGCGCACGGCTCGGTGTAGTAGAGGTTGGACATGTGCTGCACCTTGCCGATCTGCTCGATGATCGCCGCCTGCCAGGCGTCGTCGGCGATGCCGAAGGAGGTGACGCCGATGCCGGAGCCCATGTCGATGTATTCGTCGCCCTCGGTGTCCACGACGACGGAGCCCTTGCCGGAGACGATCTCCACCGGGAAGCGGTTGTAGGTGCCGGCCACGTATTGCTTGTCGATTTCCTGAATGCTCATGTTCGTTCTCCTTATGTCAATGGTGCGATGTTCGTCTCAGTCCGCGCGGACCATGGTGCCCGCGCCCTCGTCGGTGAGCAGCTCCATCAGAATGGAGTGCGGGACGCGGCCGTCCATGATGATGACCTTGTGGACGCCGCGGTGGATGGCCTCGATGCAGCACTCGACCTTGGGGATCATGCCGCCGGAGACGACGCCCTCCTGCCGCAGGGCGGCCGCCTCGGAGAGGGTGACCTCGCGGATGAGGGTCGATGGATCCTCGCGGTCGCGCAGGATGCCGGCGATGTCGGTCATCATGATGAGGCGCTGGGCGCCGAGGGCGCCGGCGATATGGGCGGCGGCGGTGTCGCCGTTGATGTTGTAGGTGTTGCCCTCGGCGTCGCAGCCGAGGGTGGAGATAACGGGGATGTAGCCCTTCTCCAGCAGATCGGTGACCGGGGCGATATTGACCCCCGTGATCTCGCCGACGAAGCCGAGGGCCGGATTTTTGATTTTGGCCTCGATCATGCGGCCGTCCATGCCGCTGAGGCCGACGGCGCGTCCGCCCTTCATTTCGAGGAGGTTGACGAGGGTTTTGTTGACCTTGCCGGCGAGGACCATCTGGACGATATCGACGGTTTCGCGGTCGGTGACGCGCAGACCGTCGACGAACTGCGGCTTTTTGCCGAGGCGGTCCATGAGGGTGGAGATCTCGGGGCCGCCGCCGTGGACGAGGACGACCTTGACGCCGATGAGCCAGAGGAGGACGACGTCCTCCATGACCTGCTGCTTGAGCTGTTCGTTGACCATGGCGTTGCCGCCGTACTTGACGACGACGATCTTGCCGTTGTAGCGCTGGATGTAGGGGAGGGCCTGGGTGAGGACCTCGGCGCGCTCCGCGTTGGAGAAGGTATTCATGGGAATGTACCGTCCTTCGTAAGGTATCATAAATATGCGTGCTGCCGGCCGGCGGCCAGTGGCCGCGGCCAATCCCGCTCATCGCTTCAGCGGGGTTGCACGACAGCACACGTCGTTTTCTGCGGCGGGAGCCTGCACACGCAGTTTGGTGTGGTAAACCGGCCTTGAGGCCGCTTTACCACCGCATTTCCCACTTGCGCCGCAACAGGCGGCGGCGCGTTCCCATTGGGAACCGGGAGAAAAGCGCGTCAGCGCATCGCCAGACGCGAAGCGATTGCTTACGCTGTTTGGCCATACGCGATATGGCTGCGTTTCTAATGCCGACAGCAATCTCTCCGGCGTGCGGTGACGCTACCCTATAGCCCTCAACCCTCATGTGGGGGTTTGGGGGCTATGCCCCCAAACGCTGCATGTCCGTCAGCCGGTGTCTGGATACACAGCCCGGGAGTCCAGAGGGGGCCGGGCCTTTAGGCCCCGTGACAAGGCCCCCTTTGGTGGGGGAGCCCGTGGGGGCATGAGCCCTGTGGTAAAGCGGCCTTAAGGCCGCTTTACCACGGCGGGAGTGGAATCCTAAGGAGAGGGCCCGGGGCTCTCTCCTTAGGATTCAAGTCTGAGACGTGGAGTTTGCGCTCGCAGGATGTAGTGTCTGCACAGACATACCGTCTGCGGGCGGTCAGCCGATTCCCCTGCGGGGGCTCTGCCCCCGGACCCCCGGTCGCTCCCCACACCCCCGCGACAGGCCCGCCCCACGCGCCTTCGGCGCGAACGCCCGCCGGAGAGAAAAGAAAAAGGGCATGGGCTAAAAGGGAGCGTCATCACACGCCGGAGAGATTGCCGAAAGCATTAGAATGACAGCCATATCGCATATGGCCAAACGGGCGTGAGCAATTTCTCGCCGCAGAAAACGACGTGTGCTGTCGCACAATCCCGCTGAAGCGGTGAGCGGGCCCGGGTGCGGGCACTGCCCGCCGCGATTGGCAGCCGCCACCGGCGGCCGCGCGCCAAGCGGGGCCTTGGGCCCCTTATGTCCGGTAGTCTCCGTTGATGCGCACGTAGTCGTAGGTGAGATCGCAGCCCCACGCCACCGCCGCGGCGCCGCCGCTGTGCAGCTCGATCCGGATCCCGATCTCCTTCTCCGACAGGATCTCTTTCGCCTTTTCTTCCGAGAAATCGATCCCCGCGCCCATCGCGCAGACCGCGATCTCGCCCGCCGCGCTTGTGAACGTCACGTCGATTTTTGTCACGTCCACCGCCGCGCCGCTGTAGCCGATCGCGCAGAGCACCCGGCCCCAGTTGGCGTCCGCGCCGAACATCGCCGCCTTCAGCAGGCTCGAGCAGATCACGCTCTTCGCCACCACCTTTGCCGTCGCTTCGTCCGCCGCGCCCGTCACCGTGCATTCGAGCAGCTTCGTCGCGCCCTCGCCGTCTCCGGCGATCGCGCGGCAGAGATACACCGTCACCGTGTTCAGGGCCTCCATAAAGGCCGCGAAATCCGCGCCCTCCTCCGTGATCTCCGCATTGCCGGCCAGACCGTTGGCCAGCACCGTCACCATGTCGTTGGTCGAGGTGTCGCCGTCCACGCTCACCATGTTGAACGTGTTCGCCACGTCGGTCTTCAGCGCTTTTTCCAGCATCGCCGGCGCGATCGCCGCGTCCGTCGTGATGAAGACCAGCATCGTCGCCAGATTCGGATGGATCATGCCGCTGCCCTTGGCGATGCCGCCGATGCGGCAGGCGATGCCGCCGACGGTGAACTCCACCGCGATCTCCTTGAGCGCGGTGTCCGTCGTCATGATGCCCTCCGCCGCGGCGCGCGAGCCCTCGCGCGACAGCGCTGCCTTCAGCGGCGCGATGCCCGCCGCGATCGGCGCGATGTCGAGCGGCTGGCCGATCACGCCGGTCGAGGCGACGACCACGTCGTCGGCCGGGATGCCGAGGGCCTTTGCCGTCAGATCGCACATTGCCTCGGCGACCTCGACGCCGTCGGCGTTGCAGGTGTTCGCGTTGCCGCTGTTGCAGATCACGGCCTGCGCGCGTCCGTTCTGCAGGTGCGCCTTCGTCACCGCGATCGGCGCGCCCTTGACAAGATTCGCCGTGTAGACCGCGGCGGCGGAAGCGGGGACCTCGCTGACGATCAGCGCCAGATCCCGCTTCGCTTTATTTTTCCGGATCCCGCAGTGGACGCCGGCGGCCGTGAAGCCTTTGGCGGCGCAGACGCCGCCGTCGATTTGACAAATCATGGTGTGTTCTCCTTGTGATTCCATCTTTATACAGTCAGACCCGTGCTCTCGCTTACGCCGAGCAGCAGGTTCATGTTCTGGATCGCGGCGCCCGAGGCGCCCTTGCCGAGGTTGTCGAAGCGCGCGACGAGCAGGATGCGCTCGTCGCTGCCCTCGACGGAAAGCTGCATGTCGTCCCGGCCGGCGAAGGCGCCGGCGGAGAGGAAGCCGTTCTCGCCGCCCGGCGCGGCGACGCGGACGAGGCCGTCGGCGTAGTACTCGGCGTAGAGCGCGCGCACGTCGGCGGCGGAGCCGCCGAGCTGCGCGGCGTGCAGCGGCACCGTGACCTCCATCCCCGCGTAATACGGGGCGACGATCGGGCAGAAGAGCGGGGCCGTCGTCAGGCCGCAGACGGCCTGCATCTCCGGAAGGTGCTTGTGCGACTGGTTGAGGCCGTACATGCGCGGCGCGTCAAGCAGCGCGTCGCGGCCGGGCGCCTCGTACTCGGCGATCATCTTTTTGCCGCCGCCGGAGTAGCCGGTCAGCGAGAAGCAGGAGAGCGGCGTGTCGGCGGCGAGCAGGCCGGCCTCGACGAGCGGCGCGACGAGGGCGACAAAGCCGCTCGCGTGGCAGCCGGGATTGGCGATGCGCCGGGAGGCGCGGATGCGGGTGCGCGCGCCGCGCAGCTCGGGGAAGCCGTAGGTCCAGCCGGGCGCGGTGCGGTGCGCGGTGGAGGTGTCGATGACGGCGACGTCGCCGTCGTCGGCCCAGGCGGCGGCTTCGCGGGCGGCGTCGTCGGGGAGGCAGAGGAAGGCGACGTCGGCGGCGAGGAGCGCCTCGCGCCGCGCGGCGGGATCCTTGCGCCGCTCCTCGGGAAGGGTGAGGAGGGTGACGTCGGATCGGGCGGCGAGGCGGGAATGGATGCGGAGGCCGGTGGTACCGGCGCTGCCGTCGATGAAGACTTTGGTCATGAGAGGTCTCCTTTGCGGAAACAAGGGCTGTGTTGTATAATTATACTCCATATACTGCTATTTGTCAATAGTTTTTGCAAATTTATTCAGGACATGCTGCCGCCGTAACCTGCTCACGCCGTGCGGCGAGGTAAACCGGCCTTGAGGCCGGATTACCCACCGCATTTCTCCCTTGCGCCGCAAAAGGAGGCGGCGCATTCCCGTTGGGAACCGGGTGAAAAGCGCGTCAGCGTATCGCCATACGTGAAGCGATTGCTCACGCAGTGCGGCCATATGCAACATGGCTGTGATTCCAATGCCTGCGGCAAACTTCCCGTCAGCCGGTAACTCTCCCCATATAGCCCATAACACCAATGTGGGGGTTTGGGGGCTATGCCCCCAACCGCTGCATCTCCGTCAGCCGGTGTCTGAATTCACCGCCCGGGAGTCCAGAGGGGGCCGGGCCTTCAGGCCCCGTGACAAGGCCCCCTTTGGCGGGGGAAGCCGAAGGGGGCGGAGCCCCTCGCGGCGGGAGTGGATTCCTAAGGAGAGGGCCCGGGGCTCTCTCCTTAGGGGTAAAGTCTGAGACGTGGAGTCTGCACTCGCTCTATGTAGTGTCTGCACAGACTGATCGTCTGCGGGCGGTCAGCCAACTATGATAAACGCTATAGACAGCTACACTTGATAGCTCAGCTACAAAATATCGTATTTTTGTCCTCGCGGACGGCGCATAAGAAGGGCTTCTCGCCCTTCTTATGGATCTACCCCGCCAAAAGGAGGGCTCCTCGCCCTCCTCTGGACTCCTCCCCGCCAGAGGGGGCTCTGGTAACCAGCCCCCTCTGGACACCCTGGCGGTGAATTACGATACACACGGACGGAGATGCAGCGGTTGGGGGCATAGCCCCCAAACTCCCACATTGGTGTTAGGGGTTAAAGGGGAACGTCACCGCACGCCGGAGAGATTGCCGTCAGCACTGCCATCTCCCCCATCCGTCGGCTGCGCCGACACCTTCCCCTGAAGGGGAAGGATTTTTCTTTTTTCTCTGCGGGGGGCTATTGTGGCAAACCGACCCTCACGGGCGCTTTGCCACCGCATTTCCCCTCGCGCCGCAAAAGGCGGCGGCGCGTTTCCCTTCGGGAAACCGGGGCAATGCCCCCAACCCCGCACCCCCAAGCGCCCTCCAAAGCATATTCCGTGTGATGTCTCACAATTCCGCTGAAGTTATGAGCGCGCCTGGCCGGCGGCACTGCCGCCTGAGCGCGTCTGGCCGGCGGCACTGCCGCCTGAGCGCGTTTGGGTGCCGCCACTGGCGGCCACCGGCGGCCGGGATCAGAAGCGGATGCGCACCGTCGTGCCGACGCCGACCTCGCTCTCGATCCGCATGTCCGCCCCGTGGTACGCGACCCCGTGCTTCACGATCGACAGCCCCAGACCCGTCCCGCCGATCGCCTTCGAATGGCTCTTGTCCACCCGGTAAAAGCGCTCGCAGACCCGGTCGAGATGCTCCTTCGGAATGCCGATGCCCGTGTCGGAGACCGTCACCGTCGGCCGGCCGTCTTCCTCCGCCACGCGCACTGTCACACTGCCGCCCGCACGGTTGTATTTGATCGCGTTGTCGCACAGATTCGAGAGGATCTCCGAGAGGATCGACGGGATCCCTTCGACCGTCTGCGGCCCGCCCTCCAGATGCAGCGTCACCTCCGCCGCCGCTGCCGCCGGCGTCAGCCGCCCGATCACCTCGGAGGCCGCCGCGTACAGATCGACCGGCTCGCGCTCGTAGGGGATCGAATCCTCGTCCATCTGTGAGAGCTTGATCGTGTCCTCGACGAGTGAGATCAGCCGCCCGCTTTCGCGGCGGATGTCGCCCGCGAAGCGGGGGATGTCCTCCTGCCGCACAAGCGAATTCGAGAGCATGTCCGCGATTCCGTAGATCGAGGTAAGCGGCGTCTTCAGCTCGTGCGAGACGTTGGAGGTGAATTCGCGCCGCATCTGCTCGCGCTGCCGACGCTCGGTCACGTCGAGGATCACGACGACGGCGCCGTCCGTCTGTCCGGCCTCCAGCACCGGATTGGCGATCAGCTGGTAGCTCTTGCCGTCGATTTCCAGCAGCTTTTCGTTGTGCCGTCCGCCCAGCGCCTCGCCGACCGCCGCGCGGAAGGCGGGCGAGCGGCTGAGGGAGAAGTCGTCGCCTTCTCCGGCGCGGCCGGAGAGGAGGCGCAGCGCGCTTTTATTATAGGAAAGGATTTCTGTTTTGCGGTCGACGAGGACGAAGCCCTCGTCCATGTTTTCCGTGATGGCGCGGAACTCCTCCTGATGGCGGCGCATGTCGTCCATCTGCTTGCCGATCAGCTCGTTCTGCCGCACGATTTTCGACAGCCACGGCGTCAGTTCCGGATAGCCGTCCACAGAGCGGACGGGATGCTCCGGATCGAGGGTACTGATCGGCGCGACGATCTTTTTGGAGATGCGGACGGAGAGGAAGGCCGCGAGGAGGAGGATCGGCACGGCGGTGAGGCCGGCGGGGAGGAGAAGATCGGCGAGAAGGGACGAGAAGGAGGGGGCGTCGTCGGAGACGGTGATGGTGGAGCCGTCGGCGAGGACGGCGGAGACGGAGACGACGCTGCTTGTGGCGAGGGTAAAGCCGTTGTCGGTGACGGAGCCGTCGGGCGCGGTGCGGGTGACGAGGGTGTTGACCGGGGGCAGCTCGCCGCCGTTGTCGAGGACGTAGACGATGACGGCGGCTTCGTCCTCGAGCGAAGCGCGCAGGGAATCGCGGGCGGCGCCGCGCAGACGCCAGAGCATGAAGGCGTAGCAGAGGAGGAGGGTGAGGAAAGCAACGGCGAGGATGCCGCGGGAAATTCGCTTTGTCATGAGATGCCTCCTTATGCGGCGTGCGCCGCGGTGAAATGAGATGTATGCCAACCGGCTGCGGCTCTGATGCCGACGGCTATCTCCCCGGCGAGCGGTGTCTTTCCCCCTTCAGCCTCCACCCCCCACATTGGTGTTAGGGGCTACGGGGGAGCGCCATCGGCTGACGGAGAGATTGCCATAGGTATTAGAATAACAGCCATGCCGCGTATGGCCAAATGGCGTGAGCAGGCTGTCGCCATAGCAAATTCCGTGTGATGCCTCACAACTTCGCTGAAGCGGTGCGCGCGTTTGGCCGGCGGCACTGCCGCCCGCCGCGCCCGGCAGCCATCATTGGTGGCAGCCTTGCATCCAGCCGCGCGCAGCGAGAAGCTGGTCCACCGCGTCGGCGAACGCACGCTTCGCGCGTACCCACGCCGGCGCAAGCAAAATCGAGCGCGGCGCGTCCGCCGCCAGCCGGTCGATCACGATCTCCCCCGGCAGCCGCGTCAGCTGCGCCGCCGCGATCTGCGCCGCGTCGTCCGCGTCCGGCGGCACGTACTCGCCGCGCCGCCAGGCCTCCGCCAGCGGCGTCCCTTCCAGCACGCACATCGCGTGCAGCTTCACAAGCTCCGGCCCCAGCCGCGCCGCTTCCTCCGCATTGCGCAGCATCTGCGCCGCGTCCTCGCCGGGCAAAAAATTGAGCAGGTGCAGCCCCACGCGGATCCGGCCGCCGCTTGCGTCCGCGATCCGGCGCAGCCGATTGTAGCCGGTGAGAAATTCCGCGTGCGTGCAGCCCCGGCCGATCCGCCGGAGCGTCTCCTCGCACGCCGTCTGCATCCCCAGCTCCACAAGCAGCGGGATCCGCTCGGCGGTGCGGCAGAGCACCTCGAGCACCGCGGGCGAAAGACAGTCCGCGCGCGTGCCGATCGCCAGCATCCGCGCGCCCGGCAGCGACGCGCAGCGCGCGTACAGCGCGGCGAGCACGTCCGGCGCGGCGTAGGTGTTCGTGTACGACTGCAGATACGGGATCGTCCCCGCGATCTCCCACTTGCGGCGCGCCGCCGCCAGCCCCGCCTCGTACTGCGCCTCGACCGACGCCGTGGGAAGGGCGGCGCCGGAGCCGCCGCGGCAGAAGACGCAGCCGCCCGCGCCGCGCCCGCCTGCCCGGTTCGGACAGCCGAGCCCGGCGTCCAGCGCGACGCGCGCCAGCTTGCCGCCGAAGGCGTGCCGCACAAAATAATCGAAGGTGTGATAGCGCTTGTTCGTGTCGGAATACGGAAACGGCGAGAGCGGCATGGCGATCCTTTCAGCGGACGGTTGATTGTATACAGTATAGCACGATTCGGGCGCGAAAGGAAGGATTTTTCCGAACTTTTTTGCATCCTTTCACGCGCTGACGCTTTACTTTGTGAAAAAATGTGGTATAATAGTACCGTAACTTCCATTTGCCGAGGTGCACCATGCGCGTCGTGATCCAGCCCGCCACCGATCCCTATTTCAATCTCGCCGCCGAGGAGTATCTGCTGGCGCACGAGGACGAGGATGTCTTCCTGCTCTGGCGCAACGCGCCGGTCGTCGTCATCGGGCGCAACCAGAACGCCTGGGCGGAGGTCGATCTCCCCTATGTCGAGGAGAACGGCATCGCCGTCGTGCGGCGGCTCTCCGGCGGCGGCGCGGTTTTTCACGATCTGGGGAACGTGAACTTCACGTTCCTCACCGCGCGGACGGCGGGCGGCATCGATTTCGGCCGCTTCACCGCGCCGATCATCGACGCGCTCGCCGAGCTGGGCGTGGCTGCGGTGCCCGACGGGCGCAATGATCTCGCGGTCGGGACGCCGGAGGGGCCGGCGAAGATCTCCGGCAACGCGCAGGCGGTCTGGCGCCGTCCCGACGGCGCGGAGCGGCTGCTCCATCACGGAACGATCCTGCTCTCGGCGGATCTGACCCATCTCGCGGCCGCGCTGCGCGTGCGGCCGGAGAAGCTGCGCGCGCGCGGCATCGCCAGCGTGCGGCGGCGGGTGACGAATCTGGCGGATCTGCCGGGCTTTCCGCCGATGACGCCGGAGGCGTTCGTTGCGCATCTGGCTGCGCACGCCGGCCGCCGTCCGGACGCGGTGCGGCGTCCGCTGACGGCGGAGGAGACGGCGGGGATCGAGCGGCTGCGGGAGGAGAAGTACGCGACGTGGGAATGGAACTGGGGCGCGTCGGGGTCCATGGAGGCGGAGCGGTACGCGCGCTTCCCGTTCGGCGGGGTGAGCGCGGCGCTGGAAGCGGCGCACGGCCGCGTGACGAAGGTGCGCTTCTGGGGCGATTATTTCGGGATCGCGGACGTCGCGGAGGCGGAGGCGGCGCTCGTCGGCGTGCCGCTGACGAGCGCGGCGCTGGAGGCGGCGCTGTCGTCGCTGCCGCGGCCGCTGACGGACTACATGCAGGGAGCGACGCCGGCGGCGCTCGCGGCGCTGCTCACCGGCGGCGGGCAGGCGGCAGTGCCGCCGGCCGACCGCGCGCATAACCTCAGCTGAATTGTGAGACATCACACGGAATTTGCATTGGAGGGTGCTTGGGGGCGGGGGCGAAGCCCCCGCAGGCGGCAGTGCCGCCGGCCGACCGCGCGCATAACCTCAGCTGAATTGTGAGACATCACACGGAATTTGCATTGGCGTAAATCTGCTTACGCAGTGTGGCCACCAGCGATATGGCTGCGCTTCCAATGCCGACGGCGATCTCCCCGGCGCGCGGTGACGCTCCCCATTAGCCCACAACCCCAATGTGGGGGTTTGGGGGCTATGCCCCCAAACGCTGCATGCCCGTCTGTAGGTGTCGTGATTCACCGCCGGGGGTGCAGGGGGATTCGGGGCTTTAGCCCCACGACAAAAGAATCCCCCTGCCGGGGGCTTTTGCCTCGGTTTCCCGAAGGGAAACGCGGTCGGCCTTTTCGGCCGCGAGAGGCAAATGCGGTGGCAAATCCGGCCATCGGCCGGTTTGCCACAGAAGCCTTGAAGGGAGCGTGAGCCCTGTGGTAAAGTGGCCTTAAGGCCACTTTACCGCGGCGGGAGTGGATTCCTAAGGAGAGGGCCCGGGGCTCTCTCCTTAGGATTCAAGTCTGAGACGTGGAGTTTGTGCTCGCAGGATGTCGTGTCTGCACAGACATTCCGTCTGCGGGCGGTCAGCCTGTTTTTCGGGGGCTCTTGTGGTAAACCGGCCGATGGCCGGATTTACCACCGCATTTCCCCTCGCGCCGCAAAAGTCGGCGGCGCGTTTCCCTTCGGGAAACCGGGTCAATGCCCCCAACCCCGCACCCCTGCGCGCCCCCCTGCCCCCGGGCGCGGCCCCCGCCCCATGTGGGACATCGTGCGCCGCCGCAGAGAAAAAAAGGGCATGGGCTAAGTGGGAGCGCCACCGCTCGCCGGCCAAACAGTCATTATGTATTCAGAATACCATTATATAAGGAAGGACACAGATATGTTCAAAACACTCATGGACGACAACGTCAAGCTGCTATTCGACGCCATCCTTACCCTCGAAACCGAGGAGGATTGCCTCGCCTTCTTCGAGGATTTGTGCACCGTCAAGGAGCTCACCGAAATGTCCCGCCGCCTCCGCGCCGCCCAGCTGCTCGACAGCAATACCATCTATACCGATATCGCCGAGCAGACCGGCCTCAGCACCGCTACCATCAGCCGCGTCAACCGCTGCCTCAAATACGGCAGCGACGGCTATACCCGCGTGCTCGCCCGTCTCGCCGGGCAGAAGAAGGACGGCGCGCAGTGAGCGCGCGCGATACCTGGACGAGCGAGCCCTACGCCGCTATGGCCCCGATCTACGACCGCATAAACGAAAGCGTTCCCTACGACCGCTGGGCCGATTTCATCGAGGCGGCCTTCGCGCGCTTCTGCGCGCAGAAGCCATCGCTCGTCCTCGACCTCGCCGCCGGCAGCGGCTCGATGACGATCGAGCTCGCCCGCCGCGGCTATGATCTGATCGCCGTCGACCGCAGCGGCGAGATGCTCTCCCTTGCCGCCGAGCGCATCCGGAAAGCAAAGCTGCCGGGGATTTTGCTCCTCGAACAGGATATGACCGATTTCGAGCTCTACGGCACCGTCGACGCCGCCGTTTGCTGCCTCGACAGCATCAATCACCTCACGGCGCGCGGCGCGCTGGGGCGGTGTCTTTCGCTGCTCCACAATTACCTCAATCCGGACGGGCTTTTGCTCTTCGACGTCAATACGCCGTGGAAATTCGCCAACGTCTACGGACAGAACGATTTCATCCTCGACGCCGGCGACAGCGTCTGCTGCTGGCGCAACGACTACGACGCCGCGCGCGGCGTCTGTGACTTCGGCCTCACGATTTTCACGCGGCGGCCGGACGGCGGCTACGCGCGCACCGACACCGCGCAGCGCGAGCGCGTCTATACGATGCGGTCGCTGACGTCGGCGCTCACGCGCGCGGGCTTCGAGACGCTCGGCGCGTGGGGAGATTTTGCTTTTACACCGGCGAAGGAGACGGACGAGCGGTGGTATTTTGCCGCGCGCTGCCGCAAGTGAGCGGGGCGGGCGGCAAAAAAAGTTCAGAAAAAACAAAAAAGGGGGTTGACAAAAAACCGAAGTGATGATATACTATTATGCGTCGCAGGGAGCAAGGACGATTGAGATGCTTGCATGGGAGCATAGCTCAGCTGGGAGAGCATCTGCCTTACAAGCAGAGGGTCATAGGTTCGAGTCCTATTGTTCCCACCATGCTGTCTGTGCGGCATAGATGGCCCGGTAGTTCAGTTGGTTAGAACGCCGCCCTGTCACGGCGGAGGTCAGGGGTTCGAGTCCCCTTCGGGTCGCCAAGCAGCCCTCGGTTGCGGCCAGCGGCTGCAGGTTGCCTCTGTAGCTCAGTTGGTAGAGCAGGGGACTGAAAATCCCCGTGTCGTTGGTTCAATTCCGACCGGAGGCACCATATGCGGATTTAGCTCATTTGGTAGAGCGCCACCTTGCCAAGGTGGAGGTGGCGGGTTCGAGCCCCGTAATCCGCTCCATGCGGGTACGAAAAACTTTCGTACCCGCAACTTGTATGGCGCCATAGCCAAGCGGTAAGGCAGAGGTCTGCAAAACCTTCATCCCCGGTCCGATTCCGGGTGGCGCCTCCAAAACAAAAGCCCTGCGCAGCGCGCAGGGCTTTTGTTTTGGACCCGAAGGGCGGAATCGGACAGCCGATAGGCGCGCAAGCGCCGTCCGGGTGGCGCCTCCAAAAATCCTGCGCAAGCAGGATTTTTTCTTATTCACTATTCACTCTTCACTATTCACTAAACCTTTCCCCTTCGCTCCATTCGCGCAGGATTTTTGGGAGGTAAGAGGTAATAGTGAATAGTGAAGAAGGAGAAGTAACAAAGGAGAAAAGGAAAATGACGGAAAGTCCTTTAATGATCAAGTCAAAAGAGCTTGCGCTTGAAGTGATAAAGATTTGCAAGGAATTGAGAAATTCCAAGTGTGAGGGAGCGCTGATCAGTCAGTTTTTGCGATCCGGAACTTCCGTAGGCGCAAACGTCCGCGAAGCGCAGTATGCGCACGGAACCGCAGATTTTATCGCAAAACTGCAAATAGCGCTCAAAGAATGCTCTGAAACCGAATATTGGATAGAACTTTTGATCGAAAGCGGGTATTATTCAAATAAAACAATTCTTGAGAAGTGCGTGGAAGTCAAAAAGATTCTCATTTCTTCTGTCAATACAGCAAAGGCAAAAAGCGAATAATCGCTCCAGCCTCGCCGCAAACTACACTTTTTCCATGCAGACGCCATTTTTACAACCAAACGGAGAGTCGTTTATTATAAAATCTCAAAATAACTTCTTTACTCTTTACGAACAAAGCGGTATAATATCGTCACAGTATCAAAGAATCAAAAAGGAGCAAGGAAATGGATATCGGACAGAATATCGCACGAATCAGAAAAAAACTAAAAATAACACAGGAAGAACTCGGGGAACGGGTTGGAGTATCAAATCAAGCGGTATCAAAATGGGAAAATGGAAATACGTCTCCCGATATTTCGCTCCTACCGATGATTGCTTCTACGCTTAATGTTACTTTGCAGGAGCTTTTTGAATCAGATAATGACAAAATCATCAAAAAAATAACGGCTGACGATTATCCCGCGTTTGCTTTTGACGAATTGCACAAATCGTTTTTTATCAATTCCACCTGTCGCTTTTTACCGGGAGGACAAACCGAGAGCAAACAATTTGATTATCAGAAGAATATGCTGAAAAATGGCGAAATGCTCGGTTGTATATCAAACAAAAGCGGCGCTGTTGTAATCAAGGATGAGTTTGCTTTAATTGATACAAAATATAAAGAAGATGTCGAAGACGTTTTTTCGGTCGAAAACGCAAGCATAATAAACCGGCTGTCCGAACCAAATGTCAGAAAAGTACTTGCCTCTGTATATTCAGATGGCTTCAAAAGAAGCAAAAACAGTCACGCTGAATTTTCTTTGCCTGAGATCGCTGAATCTTGCAGTCTTTCGGAAGAGGCAACTCTTGATGCATTGAATGCGCTTTCGGGAATTCGCATCATTTCCAGTTATCAAGATAAAGACAAAAAGACAGTCTATACGTTTTCAGTTCAGAAGCTGCTTTATGCATTGGAGATATTCAGATTGGCGCAAATGCTGTCGAACGAAGAAGTATGGCTTGTGATCAGAGACTCTTCTATGATTTCAGATTATGCTTTTGAAGCATGTAAGAAACAATAGCGGAAAATCAATGCGTCCCTCGATTTTTCAAGCGGAAGAAAAATGCGATCCGTTTCGTACATAACATACCTGCGAAATTCCAGTTTTTAAGCCCCGACGATCCAATTTGAAGTGATACCACAAAACAGAAAACCGTTTCGTTCCGGGCAGCGCATGCGCTGCGGTTCGGCTCTGGCGGTCCGGCGAACCGTCAGAGCCGAACCGTGACCGAGGGAGCAGGCGAGAAGAGCCTCCGAAAAAAGCACGCGCGAGCGAGGCTTTTTTGTAAAGCCGCGCAGCATCCCGCACTTCCTGTTGCAAAATTCCCGCCCATCGGGTATAATAGAAGAGGAAGAACCCGGAAAATCATAAAAATGAAAATGGGGAGATTACCATGAAAACAGAAAAGCGCGGCGGCAACTGGACGGCGTATTACGACCCGGACACGAACCGGTACTTCGCGGAGATCATGTACACCAGCCGCGAGGGGCGGGAGCAGTACGATTTCGAGATCACGGCGGAGATCTACAGCCGGCTCGGCACGTTTCACGACGACCTGGACAACGAGCGCCTGATCCAGACCGCGAAGCGGACCTATTCGTTTGAAAACACGATGTACGGTACGCTCGGGCCGGAGCGGGTGGTCTGGGACGAGGAAGCCAACGAAGCGATGAATAAAAGTGTGAAAAAGCGGGCGGAAAAGAAGGAAAAGAAGAAGAACAAGAAGGACTGAATCCTGCCGGACGATCCGGCAAACGAAGACGGGAGGGGAAGCCTGCATGTACTTTTCGAAGCACAATAAGAAAATCGTATACATCAATCATTACAGCGGCCTGCTCGAGGTGGAGGGCAAGGGCGCGCTCTGCCGTGAGGATGCCGAGGTTGAGTCGGCGGACCGTCGGCGCTGGATGAACGAGTACGACACGCTCAGCGTCACCGAGGGCATCACCGCCCTCGGCGAGGGATATCTCGACGCATTTCCGAAAATCGACTGTTTGATCCTCAGCCGGACGGTCGGATCGGTCGCCGTCACGCCCGAACTGGTGAAGCGGATGCGCCGGAGAAAGGTCCTGATCCGCGGCGAATACGACACCTTCGCCGAGCGCTTTGCCCAGGAGATGAAGCTGGAATTTCTGCACAGCGACATCCATCTGGCCGACAACGACATCGAGGCCGCCCACGAGCACGATATCATTACGCTCCGGTTTCACCAGAGCGCGCCGCCGGACATCCACTACAACTGCTTTACGCCGGGCAGCTCCGCCGGCAGCTACGGCGGCGGGGAATACGCCAACGTGCTGCCGCGGGATTTTGCCGTCGGCTGCACGGTGGAGAAGTTCGCGGCGCATTTTTCCGAGCGCGTGCAGGCGCAGATCCTGTCAAACGACGCGCTCCGGCGCTTTCTTGAAGCGTCGAATCGCCGGCAGCCCGGCAGGGAGGCCGGCCGTGACGGGTGATTTTGATTTCCAGCGGAAACAGTTGGATGAGACGGCGGAGCGTCTGCATCCGTGCGTCCGCGTGCTCTATTGATTTGTTGCGCTTGATTGAATTTGCGGCAACTGATCGGCGGCGACGCGGTGAAGCTGTCTGGAGGATCAGCGAGGGCGGGGGCGAACGAGAGTACCCTTTTGGGAAAAAAGGTACTCTCGCGCTCTCCCCGAAAGCCTTGAAACAAAACACAGGACAACGTGAGTGCGTGGCGTTTGTCCTGTGTTTTTATTGTGCTTGATTGAGTTTATGGCAATTGGATTGTTTTTTTCGGTGTCCGTGCGGGGCTGTTGCTCCTCGTCGTCTCAGCGCTTCCTCTTCCGCAGTACGATCACTGCACCGCCGAGCACGATCGCGGCGGCTGCCGCCGCGGCGATCCATACCGCGCTGCCGCCGGACGCAGCCTCCGGCGCGGTCTCCGGCGCGGTCTCCGGCGCGGTCGTCACAGGCGCGGTGGTATCGGCGACCGTGGTATCGGGTGCGGTGGTATCGGCGACCGTGGTATCGGGCGCGGTCGTCGCGGGAACGGTCGTTTCGGCCGCCGTGGTTTCGGCGGCCGTCTCCTCCGGCGGACAGACCATGTCATACAGATATTCGTAGATCGCCTTGTATCCCTCCGCGTTCGGATGGATATCGCCCGAGAGGATGTGCGTCTTTTGCGAGCCCTCGCCGTTGATGACGGAGGGGATGTCCGCCGTCTCGAAGCCCGCCTCCGCCGCGACGGATTCCGTTATGCCGTTGAGCCGGTCAAGCAGCGGCCCGGCGAGCGTCTGAAATCCCTCGAAGGACGAGATCCCCTCGGTCGGATTGTACTGCAGCAGGAAGATGACGCGGGCCTGCGGCGCCAGCGTTTGCAGCTTTTCCGTGATCTGGCGCAGATTGCTCTCGTAGGCGTTCATCGAGGCGTCGACGGTCTCGGCGTATTCCGGCCGCGCCGCCAGCGTCTCAAGATCCGCCGCGTCGGCTTTCAGAAAGAGGCTCAGCGCCTGCTCGACGGAGGAGACGGGCTTGCCCGTCGCCAGAGCGGCGAGCGAACGCAGGCAGGCGAGGAGATCGTTGCCGCCGATCGAGACGACGACGAGGTCGGCGTCCGCGAGATCCTTTACGGTGTTGGCGTTTTTCAGCCGGGAGAGCAGATTGGCGCTCCGGTCGCCGCCGACGGCGTAGTTGCGCATCGTTTTGCCGCCCTCGAGGCCGAGCGCTTCGCCCAGCAGATTGGCATAGCTGCGGCATTCGTAGCTGTCCTGCCCGGGCTTGTAGCCGGTCACGCCGGCGCCGGCGCCGATGGAATCGCCCAGGTTGACCATTTTCCGGATCGCGTCCGCGGCGGAGGCGGCCGGGAGGACGGCGAGCAGGGCCGCCGCCGTCAGGAGCGCGGCGAGGAGACGAATCGTCTTCATAGTATCTATGAGGCTGGATCGATTGCGGAGGGGCGTCAGCCGGGCGCGGCCTCCTGCGCGGAAAACGGACGATCGGGCGGGCGGCGGGGTCCGCACATCGCCGCCGCACCGCGCTTCTGCGATTGATTATAGCATCAATCCGGACGCTTGTCAAGTGGGCGGCGGAAAGTGCGCGGCCTGCCTGCCGCGCTTTGTTTTATTTTGCTACATATAATTGTGAGCAAAAGAATTTCCCGCAAGACGTCGGCGCTCCGGTCGGGATCGGACGATTTTTTCACAAGGCTCGCATGGATCGTTCCAATGGCTTGCAAAAATGATGAGCATTTCCGTAAACGTCTGTTGACGCAATCTCAAACATATGGTATAATCAAAATGAATATATAAATTATTTCCGTCCCACAGCCGCCGTGCGGCGGCGCCGCTGCCGCTCTCCTTTCCTCCGCATGGAGGAATAATCGTATTTGGAGGTGCACCGATGTACGCGATACTGACTCCCTTTCGCTCCATCTGGAAAAACAAGACGCGCTATCTGATTTTCGGCATTCTGTTGCTGCTGCTCTTCGCGCTGACGTTTTCCGTTCGCGTGATCGGCCGCGCCGCCGAGGAGGAGAGCGCCGCCGTGATCGAAAAATACGGCAGCACGTTCCTCTTCTATAATCTCAAATACGCCTCCGGCGTCAAGGAGGATCTCGCGGAGGTCGTCGACGGTCTGCCCTACGTCAAATCCTGCGAAATGATCGCCATCCACGAGATGAACACCGCCTCCTCGATCCGCCTGCTCGGCGCGCCGCCGGAATTCTGGGGCATGAGGAATTTCAATGAAGGCGGTCTGTATCAAAACGACTACGAGTGCGTCATCAACGAGACCTACGCCCGACAGCTGCGCCGCACGACCAAATGGCAGGGGATCGGCGACACGATCACCGTCCGCGATGTGGACAACGAGCGCGTATACGTCCCGGCGTACATAATGAAGACGGAGAACGGCTACTACGAGCGGGACAAGACCGTGACGCTGACCGTCGTCGGCGTGATTCCGGACGAGGAGACGTTTTTCAACTCCAGCGTGAACTTCAGCCGCAACCGCATCTATACCACCGTCGCCACGGTGGAGGACGCGATGGAGGGCATCGGCGAGAACCAGCTCAGCCAGTACTCGCCGGGCGCCATGCGCGTGGTGCAGCACTATGCGCCGACGGGCTCGCGCCTGTTTTTCCAGGGCGGCATCCGCCGCGACGCGATGCGCCCGTCCGACGACGGGACGCACTGGGTCTATCTCGATCTGTACACGAACGAGGAGAAGCTGCTTTCGGATGAATATTTCCGCTTCGCGGAGTCGCCGCCGAACGCGGGCTACGTCGCCGTGATCACGCTCGATTCCGCCGAGCACGCGGAGGCTTTCCGCCTCGCCGCCTGCGGCCATTTTGTGGATTTCGACATGCCGCCGTTTGACAGCGAAAAGGGCAAATCGTGGGACGAGATGACGATCGGCGGCGAGACGAAAACCTGGTATCAGGAGCGGTACAATTCCAAATTCATCTGGTACGCGCAGTATCTGATCGACGATCCGTCGGCGATGGTGGAGGCGCTTTCGTCCATCGCGCCGATGTGCTCGACGATCGCCCGGGCGGCGATCGCCGCGACGGCGGTGCTGATCCTCCTCATGACGGTGCTGCTGGTGCACGACCGGCAGTACGAGATCGGCGTGCTGCGCTGCATTGGCGTGACGTCGGGCGGCGTCTGCGTGCGCTTCGCGGCGGAGATTCTGGTGTTCTTCGTGATCCTGTCGGCGGTCTCGCTGGCGGTCGCCGTGCCGGCGGCGCGCTTCGCCGCCGAAAAGATCGGCCTGAGCGCGGAGAATCTGGCGCTGTGGCCGACGGCGGCGATGCTGCTTGCCTACGTCGGCGGCGTGACGGTCGTTTCCTGCCTTGTCGCCGTCGCCATGATCCTCACCAAACGCCCGATGGAGATCCTCAACAGCCGGACGTGAGGGAGATAACGCGAGGGGAGGGACTTTCTTCGGAAGGTCCCTCCCCTCGGCCTCTCTTCCCAGGCTTTGGGGCAATACACAGGACAGGGGCGCTGCATGAGGGGTGGCCACGGGAATTGGTGATGTTGCACAAATTTGTCCCCCTGTTTTTGTGCAAAACGGAGAATTATTTTTTTGTACGATTCTTTTTGTTGAAGGATACTCGCGCGTATGCTATAATAAAAAATGGCAAAGTGTCAGAAACAAACAACTGAGGCTGCAATAAGGAGGAATCTATGTACAGACTTCTCACGCCGGTGCGCTCCATCGCCCGCCACAAGGTGCGCTATCTGATTTTCGGACTGCTCATTTTGCTGCTCCTTCTTCTGTCCGTCGGTGCGCGCGCCGTCGGCGGCGCCGCCGCGGCGCAGACGGAGAATGTGCTGAAGCGGTACGCCGGTACCTTCTGCTTTTACGATGCCATGAAGCCGCACGGCGTGCGGGCGGAGGTGGAGTCGGCGGTCGAGCTGCTTCCCTACGTCGAGCATGTGGATTGGGTCGCCATGCATATGATGAACCGCTCGCCGGAGACGCGTCTCATCGGCTGTGAGCCGTCGCTGCTCGAGGTGAGTCATTTGGATGGCCGCTTCTATGAGGCCGACGACGAGTGCGTCATCAATGAGGACTACGCGAACTATCTCTTTGAGACCTCCGAGTGGGCGGGTCTCGGCGACTCGATCACGGTATACGATCTGGAGAACACCGTCGGCGGCTACTACAACACCAAGACGGAGACCTATCAGATCCCCAACCGGATGTACAGCATCACGCTGAAGGTTGTCGGCATCGTGCCGAACGACGGGACGATCTTTGCCTCCGGCGTCCATTTCAGCAACTATCAGATCTATACGACGATCGCCGCGGTGCAGGATTCCTACACGGACATTGACCAGTGGCTGTACCGCGACACCTCCACGGCGGCCAAATACTACGCGCCGCGCAACAAGATTTCCTATTTTCACGTCAGCATCGACCAGACCATGGTCAAGATCTCGGACGACGAGACGCACTGGATCTTCAAGGATCTGTATACGCGCCGCGACGTGCTGTTCTCCGAAGCGGAGATCCTCTTCTCGGAGGCGCCGCCGAACGAGGGCTATTTCTGCTTTGTGCGCATCGACGATCCCGCCAACGCGCAGGCCTTCCGGGACGTTGCCTGCGGCCTGTACACCGGTCTCGGTACGGCGGGCTCCCGTGTGGATGAAAACGGAAACAATCCGTACCGGCAGGTCGTGATCGAGGACGGCGAGGAGGTCGTTTACTGGAAGATGGCCGCCTGCCAGGAGCGCTGGTACGCGGCGTATCTGATCGCGGATCCGACGTCGCTTGTCGAATCCCTCGCGCCGATCGCGCCGCTGTGCGACTCGATCGCAAAGGCGGCGACGGCGGCGACGGTGATTCTGATCCTGCTGATGACGATCCTGCTGGTGCACGACCGGCAGTACGAGATCGGCGTGCTGCGCTGCATGGGCGTGACGTCCGGCGGCGTGTGCGTGCGGTTTGTGGCGGAGATTCTGGTCTTTCTCGTGATCGTCGCGGCGATCGGGCTGGCGCTGGCGCCGCCGGCGGCCCGCCTCGCGGCGAATTACCTCGGCGTCGGCGACGCGCTCGGCAACGTATTTGCCACCGCCGGCACGCAGCTGGCCTTGATCGCCGCCGCGACGGTCGTCTCCTGCGTGATCGCCGCCGCGATGATCCTCGCCAAGCGCCCGATGGAGATCCTCAACAGCCGGACGTAGTCCTGCGCCTGCAATGGGAGGAGCCTATGACCTCTCTCCCCGGCGGCGCACACACCACCATCTTTGGGTGGGGACCGCGCCGGGCGCAGGGGGCGCGCAGGGGCGCGGGGGCTGGCCCCCGCAAAGCGCTCTCCCCATGCACCCCCATCCGGCCGCTCCGCGGCCACCTTTCCCCTCGCTTCCGCAGGGGGAAGGATGCGGCAAACCGGCTTGAGCCGGATTTGCCGCCGCATTTGCCTCTCGCGGCCAAACCGCGGCCGCGTTTCCCTTTGGGAAACCGAGGCAAAAGCCCGTTTGCGGCTCCCTCAATGTTCAGCTTATACGTAACTAACGCCCCACCCCCCGAGCGGATCAAATGAGCTTTTGGGAGCAAGCCCCCAAGCCCCTGAAGCGGATCAAATAATTCTCGCAGGAGCCACCCTCGCACCAACTCAAATCAAAATTTTCTCAAATGGAGGTGACGTTATGTCAAAGCTATCCGGATTGTTGGGCGTTCTATCGGTGCTCCTCTTACTGCTCATCATCGCGTCCGCCGCCTTCGCGGGCGCCGCATGGTGGCAGCAGCGGGACGTCCGGGCCGCCTACGAACAGGAGCTGCTGCTCGCCGAGTCGGTACTGCAGGCCGTACCCATGCCTTGGCCTGCCTGGAACATGCAGCGCGTGGAAAACCTCTGGAGCGATGCGGGCATCCTCGAGATTCGCTTCCCTACGCTGCTCCATCACCTGGACGGAAATAACGAGCTCGTTCTCATCGCGGCAATGCTCTCCGAACGCGAGGGACTGACCGTTACCGGCCGCTGGTTCGAGAAGGACACCGAATGCTGTGTCAACCGCGCCGAGTACGAGCGGCTGCTCGCCGATCCGGACAGCGGTTTCAGCGGCTTCGGCGACGCTGTCACCTATCGAGAACCGAACGCCTGGGGTGCAGAGGCGCAGCATCTGGTGGAAAACAACTACAAAACACTGACCGTCGTCGGCATTGTGGAGGAGGAGGGCGTCTGGGAGGATGAGGCGCTGTACGGCTCACGCCACGTGTACCTGTCCATGAATGCGCTCAGCGCCTATTTCATCGGTTATAACTACACCTCATCTCAGGACAGCTTGACACGGGAACGCCTCTCCATTGCATATTCCAACTTTGACCTGGATGCCTATCAGCCTTACCGATTGTATAGAGACGCTGTCCGATATATCCGCCGCACGGAAGACGGCGCTTCGGTAGAGCTGATGACCGGGACCGGCAAAAAACTCACGGAGGAAGAAGTGCTCGATATCTTTTCCCACGCGGTCGTCAATGTCGGCTTTACGATCGAGATCCAATTCGACACGCCGGAGGCAATGCAGAAATACGTACAGAAAAGCTGGGATCAATATTTCATGCGTTCCAAACCGATCAGCGCCAAGGCAAATAACGAGCGGACAGGGTTGGATGATCGGTTGATCGCGCAGGGCGAGGGTGATGAGTGGTATACGGTCCAGTTGAATGTAAACAACCCACTTCAGAACGCTCCGCTCCATCTGATTCAGCACGCACCGAAGGATCCAGCGCCCATCAAGGCCGCCTACGCCCCGTCGTTTCGCATCTATCATCTGAAGTTGATCGGTGCGGCGGCAGTCTGCGCACTGTCCCTCGTGGGGATTCTGCTCTGCGAAACACGCCGCCGGCGCATCCTGAAGGAGGCGAGATACCATGTATAAGCTCCTGACTCCGTTCCGTTCGATCCGCAAGAACGCTTCGCGCTATACGATTTTCGGGATTTTGCTGATTCTGCTGCTCGCTCTGCTGCTGACCGTGCAGACCATCGGCGATACGGCGAAGCAGCAGACAGACCGGATCATCGAGCGGTACGCCTGCACATACGTATGCTTTAATCCCGGCATTCCTTACCTGACAATCAAGCCGACCGAAACGGTCCCGAATTTCCACTCGCAGTTTTTGCCGTCGCTGCCTTACGTCGCCTACTCGGAAATTCAGGCATTCCATCGTCTGAACCACGTGCTGGGCCTTCACATGATCGGCACCACGCCTTCCTTCATCACAGAAACACCGCTGGAAGGACGGATTTTTGAGAACGATCGGGAATGCTGCATCAACGAGAGCTACGCGAAATACCTGAGGGAAAGCGGCACCTTTACCGGTATCGGCGACACGATCTCCGTAATCGACGAGGATAACCGCATCATCGGGTATTCCATCGTTGCGAGATTAAACAGGCTCAACATCGCAATACCGGAATTGAAAACGGAAGACGCCCTTACCGTCGTCGGAATTCTGGCGGATGATGCAACGCCCTACCACAACCCCGCCATTTACAGCCGATGGCGCATCTACACCACAACGGAGGAGGTAGGCAGCTTTTTTGAAGGCTCGAAAGAACTGCTAAACGGAAAGAGTGCAGCCGACTATTGGCGGCCGACCACACTAAGCATAAGCATGCAGAGAATCAGTGATTATTACTGCGTCTCGGATGACGGCAACAACTGGATGTATTGGGATGCACGGGCCAGCTGCATTCGCTCATTCTACGACTCAAATTACTCCTTGGAGGAGTTCGCGCCGAACGAAGGATATGTTTCCATTGCAGTTGTCGATTCTCCGGATCACGCGGAAGCCTTTGCGCGCTCGGTTTGCTGCGCTTTTTTGGGAAAAGATTACTCTTCGGTCTGGGATCAGATTCTGCCGCAATACTTCCAGAAGAGTGCGGATATGGACGGCAAGGTAAGAGACTGGTACAGCTGGCGAGCAATTTCCTCAACGAGTTCCCTCTGGTACGCACTGCCGCTCGTCGCGCAGACGGAGACGCTGGCGGCCTCCCTCGCGCCGATCGCGCCGCTGTGCGAGGGGATCGCCCGCGCGGCGACCGCCGCAACGGTAATCCTGATTCTGCTGATGACGATTCTTATGGTCCACGACCGGCAATACGAGATCGGCGTGCTGCGCTGCATGGGCGTGACGTCCGGCGGCGTGTGCGGGCGGTTTGTCGCCGAGATCCTCGTGTTCCTCGTGATCGTCGCGGCGATCGGCCTCGCGTTGGCCGTGCCCGCCGCCCGTCTGGCGGCCGGCTATCTCGGCCTCGGCGACGCGCTCGGCAGCGTCTTTGCCACCGCCGGGACGCAGCTCGCGCTGATCGCCGCCGCGACGGTCGTCTCCTGCGTCCTCGCCTCCGCGATGATCCTTGCCAAGCGCCCGATGGAGATCCTCAACAGCCGGACGTGAGGGGAGACGCGGGGAGACGCGGGGACGCGCGGGGATGCGCGGGGATGCGCGGGGATGCGCGGGGGAGGGACTTTCTGGAGAAAGTCCCTCCCCTCGACCCCACCTCAAAGACTTTGAAACAGGACACAGGACAAGGCGCGGCGGAAATATTTTCTGAAAAACTGAAGGAAAATCCCTCCGTCGATCGTTTTATAATCAGACACCCACAGAGGCCCCGGCCTTTCGGAAAACGTATCTGCAATCAATAAACAAAACAATATGAAAGGAACCACCACCATGCTGAAAGTCGACAATGTGTACTACCGCTACAAAAAGACGCCGAACGACGTGCTCAAGGGCGTGTCCTGCGAGTTCGAGCCGGGGAAGATGTACGGCCTCGTCGGCCGCTCCGGCAGCGGCA
>Ga0208297_1001004_pt1 | contig 35480 bp, 29 predicted proteins | sample LMS_cellobiose_e_FD_187367 | JGI IMG/M metagenome (GOLD analysis project Ga0208297, IMG submission 187367) | Rumen-fistulated moose microbial communities from Alaska, USA - LMS_cellobiose_enrichment (SPAdes) (version 2) | ecosystem: Host-associated > Mammals > Digestive system > Stomach > Rumen... | reverse complement strand
TTTGTGGTATACTCTTCGCAGAGCATAAGTCACCTCTTGGAGTATTGTTTTGGTCGACTCTATTCTACAAGATTTTCGTGATTTGTGCTCTTCTTTTTTTCCTTACCCCAATGTTTAGTATAGAACCACTTTTTCAGAAAATACAAAATCCCGATCCGAAATCATGTCGGATCGGGATTTTTATGCAGTGAAGCGGATTTATCGGCAGTCTGCAACGATTTCCTTCATCCGCTCCATATGCCGCATCATGTCCTCAAACAGCTTCAACTGAGCCTGGGCCCGCCGAAGATTCTGCTCCGGATAGTCGATGCGAAAATATTTGTCGCCAACCAGATAATCCAACAAAAAACGGGAGGCCAGCTCCAAGGTGATCACCGCCGCCCCTATGGGCAGGGAGGCTATCTCCCCTTCGCTCAAAATATTCTTTGCCTCGCTCATATATCCCTCGGTATAGGCCTTCATCAGCTGTAGATCCAGGCTCATGCCCTCCGGCTGATCCTCCTCTGCGGTGCAGGCGGCAAACCGGATGGTGTCGCCAAAGTCATAGCAGGCCAGGCCCGGCATGCAGGTGTCCAGATCGATGATCACCAGGGGGTCCAGGGTGTCTTTGTCAAAAAGGATGTTGTTGGTCTTCGTGTCGTTGTGGGTCACGCGGATGGGGAGCTCTCCTCTGTCGATCTGCTCGCACAGGGTGCAGCCAAAGGCTCGGTTGTCCCGGATGATCTCGATCTCCCGGGCCGCCTCCTTTCCCCGTCCCAGGGGATCTTCCGCCACCGCCTGAAAGAAGGCGTTCAGCCGATATCTTGTGTCATGAAAATGAGGGATGGATTCCATAAGGGAGCCGGCGTCGAAGTCCTGCAGCTGGCGGAGAAACTTTCCGAAGGCCTTTCCGCTCATCTTCAGCACCTCCGGATTCCCGCCCGCGGTCTCATAGGAAGTGGAATACTCGATGAAGTTGTAGACCCGCCAGAATTCCACATCCTTGTCCTGAAAATCCACGGTGGCTTCGTCCGCTACCACGCCGTTTTTCAGCACCAGATAGTTTTTTCGCTCCGCCGTATGGCGGAAGTGGAGGCGCCGCCGTTTCTCCATGGCCCGTTCCTGGGCCCGGATATGCTCGGTGATCCGATCGATATTTCCCATCATACCCACCGGATCCCGAAAAACATAGGTGTTCACCCGCTGGACCAAAAGCTGATATATCTCCTTGCCGTCATACACAGCCGCATAGTAGGCTTCGTTGATATGTCCGCTGGGGATCCAGCGATACACCAGGATATCCCCCCGGATGCGAAATTGAGAAAGTATATAGGAAAGCTTCTCTTTGTCCATACCTCTTGCCGCCTCAGTTTCTTTCATAATATGCAGAGTATACTGTATCCTTCGCCAAAAAGCAACGGATTACCCCTTTGTCGCCATCATATATAAAGAGCGACTCCTTGATTATATGTTCATAAAATTTTAATTTAGGCTGCGGAATGCTCTCCTTGCGGACGGGATGGATTTGCGGTATAGTATGCAAAAGGAGAACGTGAAAGTATGCCCTATTGGTATCGACCCATCGTAAATTCCGACCTGATTGGGGAAAAACTGACCATCTCGCTGCCCGGCTTTTCCGGGGGTAAGGCGGAAAAATGCCCCATCCACTATCTCGCTCTGGGTGAAGGAGAGCCGCTGCTGCTGGTTCACTCCCTGGGACAGAGCCTGTACACCTGGCGGGATCTGATCCCCCTGTTGGCGGAAAAATACAACGTGATCGCCCTGGATCTGGTGGGCTTCGGCTTCTCCGGCCGACCCGTGTCCATGAACTATTCCATGGACGAGATGGCGGACACCCTCGTCGAGTTTCTCAAGGCCTTGAAGCTGGACCATGTCCACGCCGTAGGCGCCTCCTTGGGGGGCATGTATCTGCTGCGGGCCATGAGTCGTTTTCCGGAACGGTTCGACAAGGTCACCGCCCTGTGCCCCGGGGGCATCACCAAACAGATGCCCCGAAAGATCCGCCGGATGGCGGCGCCCTTCATTGGCCCCTTCGTTCGGGAGGGGTACACGAAAAAGGATGTACGCGCCGCCCTGCAGCAGTGCTACTATGACAGCACCGTCCTCACCAAGGAGGTGTTGAACGAATATTTCGAGACCCTGGACAGCTATTCCTCCCGGCAGGCCCTCATGTACTGCCTGCGGAACTTTGACGAGGAGCTGGTGTGGGACGGGCTCAGAACTTCAGAGCATCCGGTGTTCGTTCTTTGGGGAGAGGAGGACCGGATCCAGCCCTTTGAAAATCTGGAAAAGGCCCAGCAGGTGTTGCGACGAGGGGAGTTTTTCTCCCTGCGGAACGCAGGCCACTTTTTCCAGGAGGAGAAGGCGGAGCTTCTGGCGGATATGGTGGACAAATATATCCTCTATGGGGAGGACGGCGTATGATCGATTCCTTCCGGCTGAACGACAGAGTTATTTTGAAAAAGCCCCACGCCTGCGGGGAAAACCTGTGGCAAATCACCCGGGTTGGCGCGGATGTCAAGCTGCGATGCCTCCGGTGCGGCCGAACGGTCATGCTGGACAGGGTCGAGTTTTTGCGCCGGGCCAAAAAAATCATTTCAGCGGAGATAGAAACAGAATGCTGACAAAAGAGGAAAAACGAAACATGCTGCGGCTCGTCACCCGCCGAAACGAGCATTTGAAAGGGGGCCGCTTCTGGGATTTTTTGGAGTACTGCCTCACGCTGGTGCTCATGTTCGTGCTGGCCTTCTCCATCCGGACCGCCGTCTTTGAGCCCATGCGGGTGAAAGGTTCCTCCATGGAGAACACCCTGCTTCCCGGGGACTATATGGCCGTGGAGAAGCTGACTTATATCTTCTCCCCCATGGAACGGGGGGATGTGGTCATCTGCTATTATCCCAACAACGACGAATATACCTGCGTCAAGCGGATCATCGGCCTGCCTGGGGATGAGGTCACCATCCAGGGAGGCATCATCAAAGTGAACGGCTATTCCCTCCGGGAGGACTATGTGACCACTGGTCTCACCTCTAAGCACGACGGAACCTATCAGGTGGAGGAGGGCTGCGTCTTTGTCGTGGGGGACAATCGTCTTGTCTCCCGGGACAGCACCGACGGCATGGTGGGCAACATCCCTATGGAGCGGGTCATCGGCCGGGTGAACCGGGTGTTGCTGCCTCTTTCCCACGCCAAGAGCCTGCCCAAGATGGAATACGGGATATGAATCCAATCGGCGTTCCCCTGCGGCGAGATACTTTCAAAAAGATTCATCGTCATCACAGTCTCTGGCGCTGGACCCTCAGCTCCCTGTTGGCGGTGCTGTTCATGGTATTCGTATGCTGCTTCTGGTTTCAATGGGTGAAGCTTGGCAACGATTCCATGGCCCCCACCCTGCGCCGGAACGATCTTGTTTTGGTGGATCGTCTCTACAAATACTATGCTCACATCGAGCGCACGGACCTGGTGGCCTTCTATCGCCCCGGCACCGATCAGCTGCTGATCAAGCGGGTGGTGGCCACGGAAGGAGAATCCATCCAAGGTCGAAACGGCACCCTTTGGATCGACGAAAAATACCAGCTGGTCGAGGGTGACTATTTTGCCGCCCACACCCCCGAAATGGAAAGGACGAGCGTGCCTCAGGGATGCATCTTCGTTCTTTCCGACGACAGATCCTTCCTGGAGGACAGCCGGGACGAGGACATCGGCTGCGTGTCCTTGGACGATGTGGTGGGGGTCGTATACATCCGTTTGCTGCCCACTTTCACTATATATAGATGATGATCTTTTCTTCCCTTCTATATGCTGGGTCTCTATTCCGTCGGCCATTTTTTGTCCAAAAACCCTTTGCTTTTTCGCTTTTTTTTTGATATTATAGATGAGCTATTTGTACTTTGGGGGAATATAGATGGAACAGATCCAAGGAATATGGGCCCTGGCCCGTGAGAATATACGCCGCGAAATGTCGTCCATGAGCTTTCACAGGTGGGTGGATGTTTTGGAGCCCGTCACCATTCAAAACGGCATCCTCATCATCCAGTGCCCGGATTCCACCACAAAGTCTACCCTGACGGAGTATTATAAGGACATCCTGCGCATCGCTGCCAAGCAGGCCAACACCCAGATCATCGACATCATGCTGATCCTGCCCGACCAACGCCGGGATTTCGACCACAGCGAGCAGACCGCCACACCCAGCATCTATGCCCTGAATCCTCGCTATACCTTCGACACCTTCGTGGTGGGCAGCTCCAATAGGGCCGCACACGCCGCCGCCCAGGCAGTGGCCAAGGCCCCCGGCAAGGTTTTCAATCCCCTCTCCCTCTATGGGGGCGTGGGTCTGGGCAAGACCCATCTCATGCACGCCATCGGCCACGCGGTGAAGGAAAACTATCCCACAGCCCGGGTGCTCTATGTGACCAGCGAAACCTTCACCAACGAGCTCATCGAGGCCATCCGCATGGGCAAAAACACGGAGTTTCGCCATCGTTTTCGGAACGTGGATCTGCTCATGATCGACGATGTTCAGTTCATCGCCAACCGTCAATCCGTGCAGGAGGAATTCTTCAACACCTTCAACACCCTGCACAACGCCGGCAAGGCCATCGTCATCAGCTCAGACCGTCCCCCCCAGGAGATCGCCAACCTGGAGGAGCGCATCCGCTCCCGGCTGGTGGGCGGGTTGAGCGTGGATATCCAGGAGCCGGATGTGGAAACCCGGATCGCCATCCTGCGAAACAAGGCCCAGCAGGAGGGACGAAAGGTGGATGACGCCATCATCCAGTTCATCGCCGAGCACGTGCCCAACAACATCCGTCAGCTGGAGGGGAGCCTGACCAAGGTTTTCTTCTATTCCAATCTAAAGGAAGAACCCATCACCATGTCCCTGGCCCGGGAGGCCCTGAAGGATCTGCTGCCCGAGGACAAAAAGGTGGAGGTGACCCCCACCCGCATCAAGGAGATCGTGGCCGACTACTATCACATCACCATGCAAAGCCTCATGTCCCAGCGCCGGGACAAGGAGGTGGTGGTGCCCCGGCAGATCGCCATGTATCTGTGCCACGACATGCTCTCCCTTCCCTACAAGCGGATCGCCCTGCTCTTTGACCGCACGGATCACACCACCGCCATCTCCGCCTGCGCTCGCATCGAAAAGATAATGCAGGAGGATGCGGAGTTCAAAAAAGGGTTGGAGGATATCTGCAAAAAGATCACCGAGGGGTGAAATTTTTCATCCACCATCGGTGGATATCCGGTGGAGAAAATGGGTGGAAACCTTGGAAAGCGGGGACAAGACGGCTATCACCCCCTCTTGTCCACCGAGCAGCCACACATCTTTCCACCGCATTTTTTCCCGATGAGACAGCCGTTTTCGGCCCTTATCCTCCCCTCCCACATCCCCTACTAAAACTACTGCTACAGAAATTATAAATATACTCCCCGGCAAATGTAACCATCCTGCAAAAAAGGAACGACGGGGGTTGTCAAAACGGTTCGGACCGTGCTATTCTGACGAAAAGAGAGGTCTAATATATGAGATTCATCGTAGATTCAAAAGCATTGAACGACGGCATCCTGTCCGTGAGCAAAGCGCTGCCCGTGCGCTCATCCATGCCGGTGTTGGACGGCATCCATCTCGTCGTGAGCGGAGAGGGCGTGCTGCTGCGCGGGTCCGATCTGACGCTGCAAAAGGAATATCGCCTGCCCGCCACCGTGGAGGAGGAGGGCGAGTGCGTGATCCGGGGACGCATCTTTTCGGATATCGTGCGCAAGCTTCCCCCGGAGAACGCCTTTTTGTCCCTGGATGGCCACACTTTGACCATCCGCTGCGGACGGACCGTGAACCAGCTGCAATGCATGGAGTATGATGAATATCCCCAGATGAGCTTCGATGGGGACGATCAGTTCACCATCACCTTCGATCGGGAAAAGGCGAAGAGGACCATCGAGCACACCTCCTTCGCCGTGGCCCAGGACGACAGCCGTCCCATGCTGGCCGGCGTGCTGCTGGAGTGCGAAGGAAGGAAACTGTCCATGGTGGCCACGGATTCCTATCAGTTCGCCAAAAACACCATGGCCATCCAGGAGGAGGCCCCGGAAAAGAAGGTGGTACTCCCCGTCAAAACTATCAACGAGATCGCCCGCATGATGGAGGAAGGGGAAGGCAAGGCGTCCATCACCTTCTCCCGAACCCATATGAAGGCGGACATGGGCAGCACCGTGCTCATCTCCCGTCTCATCGACAGCGACTATATCGACTATAAGCGGATCCTGCCCAAGGATTGCCGGACCCGGGTCCTGGTGGATCGGGACGCCCTCATGGAGAGCGTGGACCGGGCCCAGCTGGTTTCCCGGGAGGGGAACAACAGCGTCCTGTTCAAGATCGGGCCCGAGACCATGGTCGTCAAGGCCGAAAGCGTGGTCGGCAAGGTGGAGGACGAGATCCCCGTTCAGGTCATGGGCGACGGGCTGGACATCGCCTTCAATCCTCGGTTCGTGTTGAATGTGCTCAAAAACATGGAGGACGACAAGGTCTATCTGGAGTGCAACAGCCCCATCAATCCCTGCGTGGTAAAGCCCGTGAACGGGGAGGAGTATTTCTATCTCATCGTTCCTATGCGGATATTCTGATCATGAAGCGTCTGAAGATCATCTGCATTTTTTTGCTCACGGTATTGCTGCTGACGGTCAATACCGTGTTTTCTGTTGCCGAAGCTGGCGAAACGGCGGCGGACATGGGGGAGGTTTTGACCATCTCCGACGAAAAGCACAGCGCCACGGCGGGACGGATGGCAGATAGGGTCTACAACACCCGGGTGAGCTTTGTGCCCGGGGAGACCGTGAGCGTCTATTCCACCGAGGACATGGGCTATGCCTACATCGCCTGGCATACCCTGCCCGCCGCGGTGAAGATCACCTGGCTGGATGGGGAAAGAAAGAACATCTCCAGTCAGGACCATGCGCCCCGGCAGCTGGAGGAATATATTCCTGCGCCCCAGGAGGGCGTCCGGGGCTTCGTGATCTATTTTCAAAACGACGGCGCCATCAGCGAGCTTTCCGCCTATACGCCTGGGGCCATGCCCTTGGAGCTGCCTCGGTTTCAGGATCCGGTGAAGGAACCTGCCCTCATGCTCATCTGCGGCTATCCCGGGGAGGAGCTCTCCTGCTTTGGGGGGCTGCTTCCGTCCCTCATCGCCAGGGGCGTGCCCGTGCAGCTGGTGTATCTGAATCCCTATAATAGAGATCGGCAGCAGGAGTGCCTGTCCGTTCTCTACCGGATGGGGCTGCAAAATGCGCCCATCTTCCTGGACACCACCGGCAAGCGGTCCTTGGACGGGGACATCCTCAAGTCCAACTGGGAGCACGACGGGGATGTGTCCCGGAAGCTGCTGAATGCGATCGAGGCGTATAAGCCCGCCATTCTGGTGACCCATGGAAAGAACAGGCTCAATCCCCTCATGGCGGAAAACGAGGTGGCCTATTCCGTTTTGACCGGTATCTACAGCCGCATCAAGGGATACAGCTGGCTAAAAAAAATCTATTTCGCTGTGGAGAAGGGCGACAAAAACGGGAACGCCTATGATTTTTCATCGGGGTACGCCCAGGCGGCGGAGCTCTATGGCGACGGGTATGCGTCGCTGCGCACCTTCCACTATATTCCCTATGCTGACGACACCTATCTTCTTTACCACACCCTGGTGGGCGCAGACAAAGCGGGGGACATGCTGGAAAATATTTTCTTCACGCCGCTGAGCACTCCTGAGCCCACCGCTACGCCCACGCCGGAGCCCACGGAGGAGCCGACCCCCACGCATACGGAGGTCCCCACGGCCACACCTACGACGGAACCCACCGCCACGGCGACCCCTGTGCCCACCGAAGCGCCCGTCATCGGGGCGGTGGCCATGGCCACGCCGGCGCCCACGCCTATGCCCCGGCATGCGGAAACGAGGGCGGTGCTGTTGCCCATCCTGCTTTCTCTGGCGGGGGTGGCGGTGATCTTTGTGGCCCTGATGCTGCTGAAAAAGCTGCTGAAAACCCAGCTGCCCGCCTTTGTGGGGGTGTTGATTCCCCTGTTGGCCGGGGTTTTGCTCAGCGTGGGCCTGTACAGGGCTGCTTCCTTGAACCAGCGGCAGGAGGCTGCGGCAAATCATTTCGACTTCATGCTGGCGGAAGCGGCCAGCGTCACGGCTGTGCCCACCTTCACCCCGGCGCCCACGCCGGAGCCCACGAACACGCCCACCCCCGTGCCCACGAGCACGCATACGCCCGAGCCCACGGCGACGCCCACGGCCACGCCCACGCCCGAGCCTACTGCCACGCCGGATCCGGAGGGGGATCGGTTTGTGGCGGAGGGGGAGTATGTGGAGGCCAACCCTGACTTTGGCCACTGGGTCTACAAGAGCAGCACCCTGTCCATTGAGATCAACGAGCTCACCGGGTCCTGCGCCTATGGCAAGAACACCATGGATTTCCCCTACTACGTGGCGGACATTCGCATGCGGGCGGACGAGTTTCGGACCGGCTTCGGCCACGAAAGCCGCAACGGCATGACCTCCGAGGACGCCATCAAGATCGCCCGGCGGTACAAGGCGGTGCTCATGGTCACCGGCGACAACATCCGGAACATGGATGTGGACAAGAAGGGCGTCCTGATCCGGGACGGGCACACCTATATCGACGGGAAGAAGGCGGATTTGATGGTGTGGCGGCCGGAGCAGCTGGCCATCGAGCTCATCCCCAAGGAGGACATCGTTTCCGCCAAAAACATCGCCGAGGGCGGCGTGGAAAACTCCATCTCCTTCGGGCCCATCCTGGTCAAGGACGGGGTGAGGACCGACAGCAAGGTGCTGGATCGAAACTGGCTCCATCCCGTAAACCCCCGGGTGGGGGTGGGCATGCTGGAGCCGGGCCACTTCATTGTGGTGGTGGGCGGCTATCGGAGCGACAGCCCCAAGGCGAACCTTGGCTGGGATCTTAACGAGTTTGCGGATCTGATGCTGTCCTTGGGCTGTCAGCAGGCCTATAATGTGGACGGCGGCGTGTCCGCCTGTATGATTTTCATGGGCGAGCGGCTGAACCGGGGCGGGAACAAGAAGGATTGGAGCAAGCTCCGCAACCTGCCCGACGGGATCATCTTCGGCTATTCCGCCGTCGTGCCGGAGTAAGTGGAATTTATTGGAAGCACGCACCCTTTCTTGAAAGAAAGGGTGCATCCCAAAGAACTTTAAGAAGGATAAAAAGCTTGAGTGGTCCAATATATATGACCCCTTGAGCTTTTCTTTTTGCGCCGCTTTTTCTTTTCACCGAAAAGAAAAAGCGGCAATAAAAACTCTAATTAAAAATTTACTCACGCTCTTATCACATTTTCAGGCTGACAAATGGCTTGACTTGCGATATAATACACTCTGTATATATATGTGGACCTATGCCCTGCGGCCGGACGCCGCCGGAATTCACGGAAAGGAGGCACATCATGGAGCAACTTGCACCCATCCCCTACCATGTCCCCATCATGGTGGAGGAAGTGATGTCCCTTCTCAAACCGGAGCGCGGCGGCCTGTTCGTGGACGGCACATTGGGCGGCGGCGGCCACAGCGAGGCCCTATTGAAGCGCCTGCCCCCCGACGCCCGCCTGATCGGCATCGATCGGGACGCTGACGCCCTGGAAACATCGACCCGGCGCTTGTCCCCCTACGCCGACAGGTTCACCGCCCTCCACGGCAACTTCTTCCGCATGCGATCCCTGCTCAGGCTGCGGGGCATCCCCGGCGCGGACGGCATACTGCTGGACTTGGGCGTCTCCTCCCACCAGCTGGACGCGCCCGAGCGCGGCTTCTCCTATAAGTTCGAGGCCCCCCTGGATATGCGCATGGACCAAACCGCCCCCCTCACCGCTTATGAAGTGGTGAACGGCTATGGGGAAAGGGACCTCGTCCGCATCTTCCGCGACTACGGCGAGGAGCGTTTCTCCCCCCTGATCGCCCGGCGGATCCTGGAAAAGCGGGCCGAAAAGCCCATCGAGACCACCACCGAGCTTGCCGACCTCATCGCCGGTGCCATCCCGGCCAAGTTCCGCCACAGGGAGCAGCAGCACCCGGCCCGGCGCTGCTTTCAGGCCATCCGCATCGAAGTGAACGGGGAGCTGAGCGGCCTGCAGGCGGCGGTGAACGACTGCATCGACTTATTGAACCCCGGCGGTCGGCTGGTGATCCTCACCTTCCATTCCCTGGAGGATCGGATCGTGAAAACCGCCTTCAAGACGGCGGAAAACCCCTGCGTCTGCCCGCCAAAAAGCCCCCAGTGCGTCTGCGGCCGCAAGCCCTATGGGCGGGTGCTGACCCGTCATCCCCTGACCGCCTGCCCGGTGGAACAGCAATCGAACACCCGCTCCGCCTGCTGCAAGCTCCGGGCCCTGGAGAAGCTGCCCGCAGGCATAGGGTCGGATGAGAACACGTATACAGAAGGGAGGAGGTAGGCCCCATGGAAGTCTCCTTTGACACGGAAAAGCACAACGGCACCGGCGCTCCGGTGACCCGCCTCTATTCCCCCGCCCGTCGCAACGGCCCCGAGGTCCGCATGGTGGAGGAGGCGGCGGAAAACCTGCCCGTCTACCCCCAGCCCCGGGAAAAGGACATCGAGGCGGAGGAGTCGGTGGAGATCCGGCGGCCCCGGGTGCCCATCTACTCCCGCATCCTCATGATCCTCTCGGTGTTCCTCATCGCCGCCACCGCCATATTGGCCATCAGCGGCAGCGCCCAGATCGCCAAGATCTACACGGAGATCCACACCCTGGAGAAAGACATCGCCGACTATAAGGAGGACATCTCCCTTCTGCGCAAGGAGCAGAGCACCCTCAACGACTATGCCACCATCAACGAGGCCAACCAGAACGTGGGCCGCGTCATGAGCTGGAACGACAACTGACCCTGAAGGAAAGGACAGAGCAAGATCCCCTTGGAGCAGCGCAAGCGCAAAAAGATCAGGGGCCGCCGCCCCCGCATATCCAGGCTCCGCCGGAAGCTGTTGATCGCTTCCGTCTTTGCCGTGCTGCTGCTGGTGGCGCTGCTGGTGAACCTGTATTACGTGTCCATCGTCAAAGGCCCGGAATACGCCAAAATGGCCCAGCGCCAGTGGCAGAGCTCCCTCTCCCTGAAGGCGGAGCGGGGCAGGATCGTGGATCGAAACGGCAACGTGCTGGCGGAAAGCTACACCACCTATCAGGTGTGCGTGAACCCCCAGGCCATCACCGAGGAAGCGGACCGGGAGCGTATCGCCAACATCCTCTCCACCTTGCTCAACGTGAACTATGAATCCATCATCAGCAAGATGACCAAGGTGAACCCCCGGGACGGCAAATACTATCAGCAGGTGAAGATCAAGGACCAGGTGGAGGCCAATGTCATCGCCCAGCTGGTCACCTTCCAGGAGAATCGGGCCATCAGCTATTATTCCGATGTGAAGCGGAACTACCCGGAGGGGAACCTGTTCGGCCAGCTGCTGGGTTTCACCAACGTGGACGGCGACGGCCAGACTGGCGTGGAGCTCACCTACAACTCCATCCTCTCCGGCGTGGACGGCAAGCAGATCGCCGAAACGGACCGGGACGGCAACCCCATCCCCGGCGGCGAATCCTCCTACACCGCTCCCATCTCCGGCGCCACGGTCCATCTCACCGTAGACACGGGCATTGAGGGATTTTTGCAGAGCGCCCTGGAGGAGGCGGCCCGGACCAACCTGGCCAAATATGCCTATGGCGTGGTCATGAGCCCCAAGACCGCCGAGATCTATGCCATCAGCTCCTATCCCACCATCGACCCCAACAACCCGCCCCGGACCGACGCGGAGACCCTGCTGGATCTGTCCCGGCAGCGGATGGTCACCGAGACCTATGAGCCCGGATCCGTTTTCAAGGTGGTCACGCTGGCGGCGGCCCTGGACTCCGGCGCGGTGAACGATTCCACAACCTTCAACTGCAAGGGCTCCCTCTCCGTGCTGGGGCAAAAGATCAAATGCTGGCGCACCCGGGGCCATGGAAAGGAGACATTGGCTCAGGCGGTGCAAAACAGTTGCAACCCCGCCTTCATGTCCATGGCCCTGAAGATGGGCACGGACAAATTCTATGAATATATCTATGCTTTCGGCATGAACGACAAGACCGGCGTGGGCATCGGCGGCGAGACCACCGGCAAGGTCACTCACCGCAAGTATATCCGGGACACGGATCTGGCCCGCATCGGCTTCGGCCAAAGCATCTCCTGCACCGGTCTGCAGATGGCCATGGCGGTGTGCGCCGCCATCAACGGCGGAGACCTGCTCAAGCCCTATTATGTTTCGGACATCATCGCCCCTGACGGCACTGTTTTGGAGCATAATGAGCGAACGCTGGTCCGCAGCGTCATCAGCCCCGAGATATCCGCCCAGATCCGCCGCTATCTGGTGGGCGTGGTGGATTCCGGCAGCGGCAAGAACGCCGCCATCCCCGGCTACACCGTGGGCGGCAAAACTGGCACCTCCCAGAAGTATGACGAAACCGGAAAGGTGTCCAGCACCCTTCTGGTGGCCTCCTTCGTGGGCTTTGCCCCGGCGGACGATCCGGAATATTTGTGCATGATCATCGTGGATGAGCCCCAGGTTCCCGTGGTCTATGGCAGCACCGTGGCCGCCCCCTTCGTGCAGCAGGTTTTGCGAAACGTGCTCACCTATTTTTCCGTCCCCACGGACCGGCGGGAGAGCGCCGTATCCGTGCCGGATGTGCGGGGCATGACCGTGGAGCAGGCCAACGCCGCCCTGAAGACGGCGGGCCTGGATGCGGTCTATATGGAATCCGAGGTAGCCGCCGCCGTTCAGCGGCAGAGCCCCGCCCCGGGGAACATGGTGGTCCGGGGCAGCCCCGTGATCCTCTACACCGCCTGGACCACCTTCCAGGGAGAGACCGAGGAGATCGAGATGACCAAGGTCCCCAAACTCCTGGGCAAAAACCGGCTCAACGCCATGGATGCCCTCATCAAGGCGGGCCTGGTCATGGACTATGACCGCAGCAACAGCTCGGGCACCGTCATTGTGGCCCAGTATCCCGAGGGGACGGAGATCCCCGTGGGGACCACGGTCCACGTGGAGTTTTCCGGCGGCGTCCCCGCCGAGTAAAATCGTCCGAAGGACGGACACGAAGAAGCGACAAAGGAGAAGGATATGCTGTTATCCAAGATAGCCGACGAACTGCACGTACAGCAGCCGGAAAGGGATGTGGAGATCCTGGATGTGACCTATGATTCGCGAAAGGTTCTCCCCGGGTCTCTGTTCTGCTGCCTCCGAGGGGAAAAGACCGACGGTCACCGCTTCGCCGCCCAGGCGGTGGAGAAGGGAGCGGCGGCCCTCATCGTGGAGGAGCGGCTCCCTCTCCCTGTGCCCCAGCTGCTGGTGGCCGACGGCCGGGAGGCCATGGCCCGGGCGGCGGCCTGCTTCTTCGATCATCCGGAGCGGAAGATGATCATGCTGGGGGTCACCGGCACCAACGGCAAGACCTCCACCACCTATATGCTGAAGGCGGTGGCCGAAGAGGCGGGCCTGAAGGTTGGCCTCATCGGCACCATCCACAACCTGGTGGGGGACGAGGTGGTGGAAACGGAGCGGACCACTCCCGAATCCGCGGACCTGTTCCGGCTCCTCAACCACATGGCGGAGCGGCAGGTGGATCTGGTCGTCATGGAGGTGTCCAGCCATGCCCTGGCCCAAAACAGGGTGGCGGGCATCCGCTTCAAGGCTGCCCTGTTCACCAACCTGACCCAGGATCACCTGGACTATCACAAGACCTTCGAGGCCTATCGGGCGGCGAAGAAGAAGCTGTTCTATCAAACGGATCTGACCATCGTCAACGACGATGACCCCGCCGCCGGCTATATGAGCCAGGGCCTTCCCTGCCCCGTGTGGACCATGGGCATCTATAAGGGCGGCGACTTCTATGCCAAGAGCATCGAGATCACCACCGCCGGCGCCTCCTTCCATCTGTTCACCCCCATGGGGGACGGCCGGGTGGACCTGCACATCTCGGGCCTCTTCTCCGTCTACAACGCCATGGGCACCGCAGCGCTGGCCCTGGCGGCGGGCATCCCCTTCCAAATCGTGCGCAAGGGGCTGCAAAAACTGCCCTGCGTGGTGGGCCGGCTCCAGGCGGCCAACACCTTCGGTCACCCCTTCGCGGTGTATGTGGACTATGCCCACACCCCGGATGCCCTGAAAAACGTGCTGACCACGGCCCGGGGCTTTGCCAAAGGCCGGCTCATCAGCGTCTTCGGCTGCGGCGGGGACCGGGACCACGGCAAGCGGCCCATCATGGGCGAGATCTCCGGCCAGAACGCGGACTTCACCGTGATCACCAGCGACAACCCCCGGACCGAGGACCCCATGGTCATCATCAAGAACATCGAGGAGGGGATTCGCCGGACCGCCGCGGCCTACACCGTCATCGAGGACAGGCGTCAGGCCATCCACCATGCCCTGGACATGGCCCAGGACGGCGATGTGATCGTGGTGGCGGGCAAGGGCCACGAAACCTATCAGGAGATCAACGGCGTCAAGCATCACTTTGACGATCGGGAGATCGTGGAGGACTATTTGGGGGAGGATGGGGATGACCTCGGTACATAAGCTTCTGCTGCCGGTGCTGCTGGGATTCCTGTTCACGGCCGTCCCCGGCCCGTTCATGATCCGCTTCTTCAAGCGCATGGACTTTCGCCAGAGCGAGCGGCCGGAGGGGCCGGAGTCCCACCTGAAGAAGGCGGGGACGCCCACCATGGGCGGGGTGATCCTGCTGCTGGGATGGCTGCTGGCGGCCCTCATCGGCGTGCGGGAGGGATTTTCACTGGTGCTGCCGGTGCTGCTGGTTATGGTGCTTTGCGCCCTCATGGGCTTTTTGGACGATTTCATCAAGACCAGCACCGGCACCAGCATGGGGCTTCTGCCCTACCAAAAGGTGCTGCTCCAGTTTGTGATCTCCCTGCTGGCCGCCTTCTGGCTCTATCGAAGCGAAGCGGTGGGCTCCGCGATCCGGCTCCCCTTCTCCGGCAAAAGCTGGGACATGGGGGTGTTCTATATCCCCTTTGCCCTGTTCGTGCTGCTGGGCACCATGAATGCCGTGAACCTGACGGACGGGCTGGACGGCCTGGCGACGGGGACCTCGCTGCTGGTGGAACTGACTTTGACGGTCCTCTTTGCGTTGCTCATGGAGGAGCAGGGCTTTGCCGGCTGGAGCGAGCAGGGCGCCAACTATGGGGGCATGGCCGCCTTCTCGGCGGCGGGGACCGGGGCGCTGCTGGGATTCCTCCTTTTCAACGCCTATCCTGCCCGGATCTTCATGGGGGACACGGGCTCGTTGGCCCTGGGGGGGACCATCGCCATGGGAGCGCTGGCCTCCCGGTCGGTGCTGCTGCTGCCGCTGATGGGGATCTGCTTCGTGCTCTCCGTCCTTTCGGTGATTCTGCAGGTGTCCTCCTATAAGCTGCGAAAGGGGAAGCGGGTGTTCAAGATGGCGCCGCTGCACCATCATTTCGAGCTCATAGGAGTCAGCGAACCCAAAGTCACCGCCTTGTACATGATCCTCACGGCCGTTTGCTGCGCCCTGAGCATCTATATTTTCACAAAGTAAGCGAGGTAAGAAAACTATGGCACACCAGAAGACCGCCCTCATCGTGGGCATGGCCAAGAGCGGCATCGCCGCCGCCCGGCTCCTGTATGAAAACGGGTATCGGGTGATCATCAACGACATGAAGCCGGAGATCAAGGGGCTTTTCGACGCTCTGTCCGGCATCGCCTATGAGGTCCGGCTGGGGGACGACCCCATGGATCTGCTGGATGGAGTGGATCTTTTGATCCCCAGCCCCATCATCCCCTTCTTCCGGCCCTTCATCGTGGAGGCCAAGCGCCGGGGCATCGAGGTGATCAGCGAGATCGAGCTGGGCTATCGGTATGCCCAGGCGGACTTCGTCTGCATCACCGGCACCAACGGCAAAACCACCTGCACCACCCTCACCGGCGAGATCTTTAAGGCCGCCGGCCGCAAGACCTTTGTGCTGGGAAACATCGGCGTGGCCATCTCTGCCCACGCCATGGAGACCCGGCCCGGGGATGTGATCGTGGCGGAGACCGCGGCGCTGCAGCTGGAGGGAAATGTGCGCTTCCATGCCAAGGCCGCCGGCGTGTGCAACATCACCCCGGACCACATCGACCGCTTCGGCTCCATGGAGAAGTATATCGCCGCCAAGGCCAAGATCTTCGACAACCAGACGGAGGCGGATTATGCCGTGCTGAACTATGACGACCCCATCGTTCGCGGCTTTGAAAAGCTGACCCCCGCCCATGTCCTCTTCTTCTCCCGAAAGGAGCAGGTGCCCCAGGGCATGTATATGGACGGGGACACGATCATGCTCCGGTGGAACGGCCAGGATGGGCCCTTCATGGACCGGCGGGAGATCTATATCCCCGGCGGCCACAATCTGGAAAACGCCATGCTCTGCGCCCTGCTGGCCCTCTCCCAGGGGGTGGATGCCGAGGTCATCCGGGAGACGCTGCGCACCTTCAAAGGGGTGGAGCATCGGATTGAGTTCGTCTGCGAGCGCAGCGGCGTCCGCTATATCAACGACAGCAAGGGCACCAACCCCGACTCCACCGTGAAGGCCATCGAGGCCATGGACCGGCCCACGGTCCTGATCTTGGGAGGCTATGACAAGCACACCGGCTTCGAGGAGGTATTCAACGCCCTGCCCGGCAGCCAGGTGAAGGCCTGTGTGGTTCTGGGCCAGACGGCGGACGAGATCATGGAAACGGCCAAGCGCCATGGGTTTGAAACCGTCTGCTATCGGTGCGAAACCTTTCGGGAGACCGTGGAGAAGTGCCGGGATCTGGCCGTGCCCGGGGACAACGTGCTCCTTTCCCCCGCCTGCGCCAGCTGGGGCATGTTCGACAACTATGAGCAGCGGGGCCAGGTGTTCAAAACCATCGTGAAGAAGTTCGATTAAGCTATGGAGAAGGCAAAGCGCAGCCTCATCACCTATAAAAAACAGCAGGGCGCCATGGATTTTTCCATCCTCATGGCGGTCACGATTCTGTGCGCCTTCGGGCTGGTGATGGTGTTTTCCGCCAGCTACTATTATGCCATCTACACCCAGGGGGACGGCTTCTACTATCTGAAGAAGCAGCTGATCTACATGGCGGTGGGCTATCCGCTGATGCTCATCGTGTCCCGGGTGAACTATCGCTATCTGGATCGGCTGCGCTTCATGTTTTTGCTGGTGTCCGTGGCCCTGCTCATCATGGTCCTGTTTGTGGGCAGCAGCGGCAGCGGCGACACCGGCGGCGCCACGCTCAACGGCGCCCGTCGCTGGCTCAGATTCGCGGGCGTTTCCATCCAGCCCTCGGAGGTGGCCAAGTTCGGCCTCATCTTCTTCATGTGCTCCTACATGGCCCGGCACAAGGACGACATGCGCACCTTCACGCTGGGCCTGGCCCCCATGCTGCTGGTCATCGGCGTCATCTCGGGCCTGATCATGCTCCAGCCCAACATGTCCATGGCCGTGATCGTGGCGGGCATCGGCGCGATCCTGCTGTATGTGGGGGGCATGGACGAGCGATATATCATCGCCGTGGGCGTGGTGGCCGTGGTGCTGTTCATCGTGCTGGCCACCTCTGCCTCCTACCGGCTGGCCCGGCTGACCTCCTTCCGGGATCCCTTCCAGGACCCCCAGGGGGACGGCTATCAGCTCATTCAATCCTTCTATGCCATCGGCTCCGGCGGCCTCTTCGGCAAGGGCCTGGGCAACAGCTATCAAAAGCTCCTGTACATGACCTACGGTGAGTCGGACTTCATCTTCGCCATCGTGTGCGAGGAGTTCGGCATGGTGGGCGGGGCCTTGGTCATCCTGATCTATGCCTGGATCGTCTATCGGGGCATGCGCATCGCCATGAAGTGCCGAAACCGGTATGGAAGCCTGCTGGCCGCCGGCATCTCCATCGTTTTCGGTCTGCAGGTGTTCATCAACATCGCCGTGGTCACGGGCCTGGCCCCCACCACGGGGCAGCCGCTCCCCTTCATCTCGGCCGGAGGCTCCTCGCTGCTGGTGTTCATGGTGGCCATGGGCGTTTTGATGAACATAAGTCGGGACATCGACATGTAGCATGGCACGGTTCCCCTGCCTTCCGCATATCATAGGATATGCGTGCAGAAGGAGGGGACCTATGGCGAAGCTCATCATCGAAGGCGGTCGGCCTCTCAAGGGGCAGATCACCGTGCAGGGGGCCAAAAACGCTGCCCTGCCCATCCTGGCGGCGGCCATGCTGGTGCCGGAGCCCGTGCGGATCGTCAACTGTCCCCGGCTCCGGGATGTGGAGCATATGGCGGGCCTGCTGAAGGCCCTGGGCTGCCGGGTGGAATGGGAGGAGGATGGGCTGCTGGTGGATGCCGGCTGCGCCAAAAGCGCCCAGCTCCCGGAGGAGCTGGCGGGAACCATCCGATCCTCCGTGTTTCTGCTGGGGCCTCTCCTCGGCCGCTTTGGGGCGGCGGAAGCGCCCTATCCCGGGGGCTGCGATATCGGCAACCGGCCCGTGGATTTGCATCTGACGGGGTTCCGGGCCATGGGGGTGCGGGTGGACGAAGCGTCGGGGCGCATCCGCTGCCTGGGACGCCCCCGGGGCGGTGCAGAGATCGCCCTCAGCTACCCCAGCGTGGGCGCCACGGAAAATCTGATCATGGCGGCCTGCGGCGCCCAGGAGGACACCGTTTTGGTGAACCCGGCCCGGGAGCCTGAGATCGACGATCTCATGGTCTTCCTCAACGGGGCAGGCTTCGCCCTGCGGCGGGAGGGCAGCTCCCGCATCCGGATCCAGGGCGGGCGGCAGGGCCGGGGCACGGTCCACACCCTCATGCCGGATCGGATCGAGGCGGGGACCTATCTGGTGGCGGCGGCCATCACCGGCGGCCATCTGCTGGTGCGGGACGCCCGCCAGGAGCATCTTTCCGCCCTTCTCACCGCCCTCAGGGAAGCTGGCTGCCGGATACGGCCCGAGGGGACGGACATCGACATCGAGGGGCCGGAGCGACCCCGGGAGCTGCGGCGGCTGGTGACGCTGCCCTATCCCGGTTTCCCAACGGATATGCAAAGCCAGGTGTTCGCCCTGTGCACCGTGGCGAAGGGCACCTCCGTGCTGGAGGAGAACGTGTTTGAAAACCGGTTCCGCCATGGGGCGGAGCTGCGGCGCATGGGCGCGGACTGCCACATCCGGGACAGTGCCGCGGTGATCCGGGGGGTCAAGAGCCTTCGCGGCGCCGCGGTCCAGGCCCACGACCTACGGGGCGGGGCGGCCCTGGCCCTGGCGGGATTGCGGGCCGAGGGCATCACCGTGGTGGAGCAGGCGGAGCGGATCGACAGAGGATATGCGGACCTGGCGGGCACCCTGCGCAGCGTGGGGGCGGCCATCCGCAGAGAGGAAGATTAGGTGAAGGACGAAGGGCGGGAAAAGAAAAAAAAGAAGAAACCGGACGGGTATATCGACCTGTTTGCCGACGATGACGAGGAGGAGGCGCCCTCCTCGGTAGGTTCCCTGTTCTCCGATGACGACGACGAGGCGGAGAAGGAGACATCGGATCCCGATGCGTCGGAGGCGGAGGAGGCCGAAGAGGACCTGGCGGAAGAGGAGGGCCCGGAGGAGCTTTCCTCCTGGGAGGAGAGTGAGGATCTCTCGCCGGACATGCCCCCGGAGGAGAGGCTGACGGAGGAGGAGGCCCGGGCCGCCTCCCGGGAGACCTTCACCTTTGACCGCTATGGCCGGCGGACCGGGAAGGTGCCCCAAAAGAAGCGCCCCAAGGAGCGCTACGGCAAGCGCAAGCACGCCAAAAAGGCCACCACCACCCTGCTGCTCAACGAGACCGAGGCCCGCCGGGAGCGGGAGGAGGCCCAAAAGCGGGCCAGCGAGCGGGACAAGCTGCGGCAAAAGCAGCGCAGACAGGAGGCCGAGCAGCGCAAGGCCCGCCGCAAGGTCGAAATGAAAAAGCGGCTCTCCGCCCTGCTGGTGCTGCTGGGGCTGGGGGCTTTGGCCATCCTGGCCGGATACTTCGCTTTTTTGATCCAGCACATCGACATCGTGGGCACCTCCACCCGCTATACCCAGGCGGAGATCATCGCCGCCTCCGGGCTGAAGCTGCAAAAGCACATCCTGCTCCAGGATGTCCAGGAGGCCCAGGACAAGCTGCGGCAGGATCCCTATCTCAGCGCCACGGTGCGCTATGTTTTCCCGAACCGCATCCGCATCACCCTGGAGGAGCGGGGCCGGGCGGGGGCCGTGGCCTGGGGACCCAACAAGGAATATATCGCCGTCATCGACAAAACCGGCGTGGTTTTGGAGAACGATGCCGCAAGCTACGCCGGGCTGCCCCTGGTCCAGGGGCTGATCATCACCGGCGCCAACAAGGGCGCCCGCATCGGCGACCCGGCGGACGAGCAGGTCCAAAGCATGCTGGAGGTCCTGTCCACCCTGGAGGAGCTGGGCCTGGCGGAGCGGATCCAGACCGTGGATCTCACCGAGACCATGGGCATCAGCCTCTATACCCCGGAGGGATATCGGATCGAGGTGGGGGACACCTCGGACCTGTTCACCAAGCTGAGCCGGCTGAAAAAGAATTATACCGCCATCATGAACAAGGCCCAGGAATACATGGGCCGGGGCGCGGACAACGTGACGATCTATCTCTACAGCAAAAACGGCGTGGTCATCTCCCCCCACGAGGTGGGCTATGTGGCCGCCTCCGCCATCCCCAACGCCACCCCCTTCGTTCCCGTGGTCAACAACCCGGACGAGCCTGTGGTCACCCCCGCGCCCAACCTTCCGGAGGAGCCGGACGGCACCCCCGGCTCGGACACCCCGCCCCCCTTCAACCAGGGCGGCTTCACAGGATAAGGGCAAAAAGAATCCCTGCCGCAGAGCTCCCTTCGGGGCGACGGCAGGGTTTTTCTTTTCGGTTTGAGGGCTATTCCAGGGGGTCCTCCCGATAGTGGAGGAGGAAACGGGCGCTCTTCTTGTCATAGAGCCGGGCGGCCAGGGCATCGGCCGTGGGGATCAGCATCCGCTCGTGCTCGCACTGGACGGGGGCCACCCGATGCATGTGGCCCGTGAGGCTGAAATTCAAGCAGGCACAGTGGTGCCGGCACCTATCCTCGATGGCGCAGCCTGCGCAATCCGGCTCCGGGGACAGGGAGGCGGCATAGATGGCGCGCTGCTTTTCCCCGTCGATGCCGGCGAACACATCCCCCATGCGGTAGTCCGGCAGATGCAAAAACTGGTTGCAGGGATAGATGGCCCCGTCCTCCGCCACGGAGGGCTGGCGCAAGCCCAGCTTGCACTCCAGGCAGGGCCGGTCGTTGAGATAGGCGGAGATCTTCACCAAAAAGGGGAGGAACAGCAGCGGCCGCCGCTCGTCGAATCGGGCCTCCATCAAATCCGCCACGGCCGCATACTGGTCTTTGAGCTCGCCCAGGGAATCGTCGTCCCAGCCTGCGTCGGGCCGATAGTCCATGACGCTGTTGATCCGGGAAAAGCCCCGCTCATAGAGCCAGAGCACCGATGCCGCCATGCCCCCCACGGTGGCGGGGGTCACGGTCTGCAGGGCCACGGCGTTGGGCTGATGGGCAAGCAGCAGGTCCACCACGGACTCCAGCTTTGCCCGGGTGGGGCGGCCGTCCCGGGTGAGCCGCTGCTCGTCCTGCAGCAGGCCGTCGTGGGAGAGAGCGATCTTGAGATCGTGCTCCCCGGCGAACTTCAAGAAATCCTCGTCCAGCAGGGTGCCGTTGGTGGTCATCTTGAACCGGACGAGCACGCCCCGCCGCCGGGCCTCTGCCTGGGCATAGCGGCAGATCTCCTCCGCCAGCGGCCGCTCCAGCAGGGGCTCGCCCCCAAAGAGGGAGAAGCCGTTGGTCCTGTGACCATAGGAAAAAGCCAGGTCCACCGCCCGCCGGGCCGTGTCAAAGGTCATGTGCTGCTTGTTGTGGGTCTCGTAGCAATAGCGGCAGCGCAGATTGCAGTCCGCCGTGAGATGGAGGGTGAGATTCATGGGGCCCCCTTAGTTCTGGCCGTTCTCCTCCGGCATATAGATCATCCCGGTGGTGGTCAGCTCCTCGATGCTGGGCGTCTCCTCGGGTTCGGGGATGGTCACCTCGCCGTCCAGCACCAGCACCTCCTCCGGGGGCTCCGTGGCCGGCACGGGGGCGTCCGTGGGCTCGCTGATGGCCACGATCCCCTCGGTCTGGAGCTCCAACCCCGGGTCCTTCGCCTTCTGGCAGCCCGCCGCGCCGCCCAGGGCCATGAGGGCCGCCGCCGTCAGCGCCGCGCCCCGCAGGGCCTTTCTGGGATAGTTGGGCCGATAATCGGCCAGCCGTTGCTGTTTCATGGAAAACGCCTCCCGCCTCTTTTTACCAATAATACCACACATCCCGGGGCAGGGTTGCGCCCCGCAAAGAAAAAATTCCCTTTTTTCCGGCGATCGGGGCCCAAAGGGGGACTCCGCCTTGCAAGATGGAGGCGCATGGGGTATACTCAGGAAAGCAAAGGAGCGAGCAAGAGATGAAACAGGCGCGAGGATTCCCCCATATCACGGTGAACAAAAAGGCGGCGGCCAGCCTCCGCGGCGGCCATCCCTGGGTCTATGGGGCGGAGGTCATGGAGCAGACGCCCGCCCAGAACGGGGACATAGTGGATGTGTTCGACCAAAAGGGCACCTATCTGGGCAGCGGGTTTTTCAACGATCAGAGCAAGATCCTGGTGCGGGTCCTGTCGAAAAACGCCAACGACGCCTTCGACGAGGCCTTCTTCCGGCGGCGGATCCGCTATGCCCTGGACTACCGCAAAACGGTCATGGGGGAGGATGGGAACGCCTGCCGGCTCATCTTCGGTGAGGCGGACGGGCTTCCCGGCTGGACCGTGGACCGGTTCGAGACCGTTTTGGTGACGGAGGTCCTGTCCCTGGGCATCGAGGTCCGCAAGGGGATGCTGTTCACCCTGCTGCGGGAGGAGCTGGAGAAGGACGGCGTCTCCATCGAGGCCATCTATGAGCGGAACGAAAGCCCCCTGCGCCAGAAGGAGGGCCTTGCCCCGGGCAAGGGGTATGCGGAACTGCCGGGGCTGAAAACGGAGGGCGACGGCCTCATCGAGATCCTGGAAAACGGCATCCGCTACGAGGTGGACTATATCAACGGCCAGAAGACCGGCTTCTTTTTGGATCAGAAGTACAACCGGCGGGCGGCGGCGAAGCTGGCGAAGGGGAAGCGGGTGCTGGACTGCTTCACCCACACCGGGGCCTTCGCCCTGAACTGCGCCCGGGCCGGGGCCGCCGCCGTGACGGCGGTGGATGTGTCCGAGCTGGCCCTGCGCGAGGTGGCCCGCAACGCCGATCTAAACGGCCTGACCGTCACGCCCCTGAAGGCGGATGTGTTCGATCTGCTCACGGAGCTGACGGCGAAGAAGTGCCGCGACTACGACTATATCATTCTGGATCCGCCGGCCTTCACCAAGAGCAACGCCACGGCCAAAGCCGCCTTCAACGGCTATAAGCAGATCAACCGCATGGCCATGAAGCTGCTGCCGCGAGGGGGGTATCTGGCCACCTGCTCCTGTTCCCACTTCCTGTATGAGGACGAGTTCAGGCGGATGCTGCTGGAGGCGGCCCGGGAGGCGGATGTGAGATTGCGGCTCATCGAGCAGCGGCAGCAGGGGCCGGATCATCCCATCCTGCCCACGGTGCCCGAGACCTACTACTTGAAATTCTATCTGGTGCAGATCATATGATGACGAAACAGGAAGCGATGGCCCTGATCGCGGGCCGATTGGCGCAGGCGGATCGATTGGTCGTGGCCCTGGACGGCATGTCCTGCGCGGGGAAAACCACCTTTGCCCGGGAGCTGGCGGAGAAATTTTCCGGCTCCGTGGTGCATATGGACGATTTCTTTTTGCCCCGGGAGCAATTCACCGAAAAGATGCAGGCGCTGCCCGGTGGCAATATGGACCGGGCCCGGTTCAGGGCGGAGGTGCTGACCCCCCTGGAGGCGGGCCGGGACTTTGCCTATGCCCCCTTCTCCTGCGGGGAACAGGCTTTGCTTCCGGAGAAGGTGGCCGTGGACGGCCGCCTGATCGTGGTGGAGGGCGCCTATGCCCTGCTCCCCGATTGGGGGACCTATTGGGATCTGGCCCTGTTTTTGCAGGTGTCCGCCGAGGAGCAGCAGGGACGGCTGCTGCTGCGGAACGGGGCCCGGGGCATGGTGCCCTTTTTGAAGCGGTGGATCCCCCGGGAGGAGGCCTATTTCGCCGCCTGCCGGGTTTTGGCTCGCTGCGACGGGATCGTGGATGGGGCGGACTGAGCCCCGGCGAAGGAAAGGAGTTGGAAAAATGTTCAAGCATGTGCTGATGTTCAAGTTCATCGACCCGGAGGTCTGCGCCCCCGTGGTGGGAGAGAAGCTCCTGGCCCTGAAGGAGACCGTGCCGGAGATCGTGGAGATCGACTATCGCCTGGACGAGCTCCACAAGGGCCGCAGCTACGATGCGGTCCTGTCCGTCACCTTTGAGGATCAGGCGGGGTATCTTGCGTACGATGTCGCGCCTTCGCACAACGAGGCGAGAAAGTACATCCACCAGCACGTTCAGGAGTCCCACACGGTGGACTACACCTACTGATATGTTCAAAGTCGTTTCCCCCTTCACGCCCCAGGGCGATCAGCCCGAGGCCATCGAAAAGCTCGCCGAAGGCGTCCTCCGGGGCGATCGGCTCCAGGTTTTGCTGGGCGTCACCGGCTCCGGCAAGACCTATACCATGGCCAAGGTCATCGAGCGGGTCCAAAAGCCCACGCTGGTCCTGGCCCACAACAAGACCTTGGCGGCCCAGCTCTGCTCCGAGCTCAAAAGCTTTTTCCCGGACGCGGCGGTGGAGTATTTCGTTTCCTATTATGACTATTATCAGCCGGAGGCCTACATCGCCTCCAGCGACACCTATATCGAAAAGACCACCGCCGTCAACGAGGAGATCGATCGCCTCCGCCACTCCGCCACCTGCGCCCTGAACGAGGGGCGGGATGTGGTCATTGTGGCCTCGGTCTCCTGCATCTATGCCCTGGGGGACCCGGAGGAGTATCTGAAGCTCTCCCTGTCCTTGCGCCCCGGCATGGAGATCTCCCGGGAGGAGGTCATGCGCCGGCTGGTGGACATCCAGTTCCAGCGCAACGACATGGACTTTCAGCGGGGCACCTTCCGGGCCCGGGGGGACACGGTGGACATCTTCCCCATGGGCAACGAGGGAAGGGCCCTCCGGGTCAGCTTCTTCGGGGACGAGATCGAACGGATCACCGAGATCAACACCCTCACCGGGGAGGTTTTGAGCCACCAGGACCACGCCGCCATCTTCCCCGCCTCCCACTATGCCACGGGCCAGCAGAAGCTCATGGCCGCCATGAAGGACATCGAGGGGGACATGGAGCTTCGCCGGGACCAGTTTTTGGCCGAAGGCAAGCCCCTGGAGGCGGAGCGCATCGAGCAGCGGGTCCGCCACGACATGGAGATGATGCAGGAGATCGGCTATTGCAACGGCATCGAAAACTATTCCCGCTACTTTGACGGGCGCCAGCCCGGAGAGCCTCCCTATACGCTGATCGACTATTTCCCCAAGGATTTTTTGCTCATCATCGACGAGAGCCATGTGACCGTCCCTCAGATCGGCGCCATGTATCGGGGGGATCGGATGCGCAAGGAGGAGCTGGTGAAGTATGGCTTCCGCCTGCCCTCCGCCTTCGACAACCGGCCCTTGCAGTTCGATGAATTTCTGTCGAGGATCCCCCAGATGCTCTGCGTGTCGGCCACCCCGGGCCAGTGGGAGCTTTCCCGCTGCAGCCAGGTGGCGGAGCAGATCATTCGTCCCACGGGCCTGGTGGACCCGGAGATCTTCCTGCGGCCCATCGAGGGGCAGATCGACGACATCCTTTCCGAGGTCCGCCTCACCGCCCAAAAGGGATACAGGACCCTCATCACCACTCTGACCAAGCGGATGGCGGAGGATCTGACGGAATATCTGGACGGCATGGGCGTCCGGGTCCGCTATATGCACAGCGACATCGACACCCTGGATCGAATGGAGATCATCCGGGATCTCAGGCTGGGCGACTTCGATGTGCTGGTGGGCATCAACCTCCTTCGGGAGGGCCTGGATCTGCCCGAGGTGGGGCTGGTAGCTATCCTGGATGCGGACAAGGAGGGCTTCCTTCGCTCCGAAACTTCCCTCATCCAAACCATCGGCCGGGCCGCCCGAAACGCCGAGGCGCGGGTGCTTCTCTATGCCGACGAGATCACCCCCTCCATGCGGCGGGCCATGGACGAGACCGAGCGCCGCCGGAAGAAGCAGATGGCCTATAACGCCGAGCACGGCATCGTTCCCCAAACCATCCGCAAGGAGATTTCCGCCCTGCTGGGCATCAGCCACCGGGCGGAGGGCGAGGAAGCGGCCTATGACCAGCGGCAGAAGGAGGAGCGCATCGAGCTGCTCACGGAGCAGATGCGCCAGGCGGCCCGAGAGCTGGAGTTCGAGCAGGCGGCCAAGCTTCGCGACGAGATCAAGCGCCTCCGGGGCGAGGCCGTGACCGCCTCCAAAAAGGTCCGTCCCGGCATGGTGGGCTCCGCCAAGAAGAGCCGGGGCCGGTCCCGAAAGTGATGCACACTGTCAGAGACCCCGTGCGTCATCCCGACCGAACCCCCTTTTTTGTCATCCCGACCGAACGAAGTGAGCGGAGGGATCTCTGAACGGAGCCGCTTGAAAACAGCTGGATCACTATGGTTTTTGCTGTTTGGCGCAGGGACCCTTCGCATTCGCTCAGGGCGACAATTTGGAGAAAAAGCTTTTTTGACAGGCCGCATTTTTTTCTTTATTCCTCCATTCTTCCCTTGATTATCGATGGGATTTTTATTATAATACCAGTTAGGGCAATGCGCCCAAATTGCAGTCAAAGGAGAAGAAACATGAAGAAAGTATTTGCACTCATGCTGGCACTGATCATGGTGCTGGCGCTGGTCCCCGCCGCCTTCGCTGACGACTCCGATGTCAAGAAGGTCATCGAGGAAGCCCAGGGCATGACCCTCGAAGAGCTGGCCAAGAAGGCCATCGAGGAGTCCAACGGCGCTACCTTCTACGGCGTGGGCAACTCCAGCCGTGGCAAGTCCGCTCTGCCTCTGTTCATCGAGTATCTGCAGTCCATCGACCCCAGCTACACCCTGAACTTCGAGTGGCAGCAGCCCAAAAACAACAAGATCTTCGATCAGCTGACCGCCGATTCCCTGAAGGCCAAGGGCACCTTCGCCGTGACCCTGATCCAGGACGGCAACCAGATCGAGAGCAAGATGGTCCAGAAGGGCATCCTGGACACCTTCATTCCCCTGGATTGGGCCAAGGCCAACGGCGTTGACGCCGCCTCCTACAAGGGCTATCTGCCCCTGCAGACCCTGAACAAGGTTTTTGAGTACAACTCCACCGGCAGCAAGACCTTCACCAACTGCTGGGACTTCGTGGCCGAGGGTGAGCATGGTCTGTTCATGGACATCGATTCCGAGATCGTCGGCAAGAACTTCCTCTACATGCTGACTGCGCCCAAGTACGCCGCCTACCTGAAGGAAGCCTTCGACGCCCTGGACGATGCCAAGAAGGCCTATTTCCAGCCCGTCATCGATGAGCTGGCCGTGGACGCCGAGGACCTGGGTCTCGATGAGAACGGCGCCTATGCTCTGGCCTGGATCAAGCTGTGGGTCGAGAGCTATGCGGCGGTCGAGGACGACGGCCCCATCTGCAACACCCTGGTGCAGGCTTCCGCCACCGATCAGTTCGGCCTGCTGGTGTACTCCAAGCTCCGCTCCGTGGAGGAGTCTGACACCGTTTCCAAGAACAACATCAAGGTCGCTGCCTATCAGGACGGCTTCACCGGCATCGGCGGATATGGCTACTGCCACTACATGTTCGTGCCCGACAACAGCCCCCTGCCCTGGACCGCTTGCGCCTTCATCGCCTACATCACCTGCACCGTGGACGGCTTCTCCGCCTGGGGCAAGGATATGGGCGGCTATTCCTCCAACCCCGAGGTTGCCAAGGGCACCGAGGAGAAGTATGGCCACAGCAAGGGCGGCATGAACGAGGCCGGCGAGGTCGAGTTCGAGTGCAAGAACGACCGCGGCTATGACTGGTGGGTCAACGATGGCAAGCTGGTCATCGAGGATCCCGAGTACTGCGCCGATGTGGCATTCACCGTTGGTTCCTGGATCGAGATGCTGACGAAGTACACCGTGCAATAACCCATCATCATTTCAATCATGATCAGAGGCGCCTTAAGCGATTAGGGCGCCTCTGATGGGACACAGGGAGGAATTCGTGCAAACAGCCCAACCCACACGCGCTATGAAGCGGCGCATTCGGCTCAACAAGCTGAAAACCTTTTTCTCAAAGCCGCAGAACGTGATCCTGCTGCTGCTGGGCATCGTTCTGACCTTCACCACCGTCGCCCCCATCGTGGCCATCGCGGAGGACACCTTCGCCATCCACGCGGGCACCATCGACGAAAACCTCACGCGCAGAAAGCCCGATGAATACCCTTCCTTCTACCCGAAGGGAAGCGACAAGGGCTACTCCTATGCCAACTATGTGGACCTGTTCACCTCGAAGCTGGCCAAAAAGAATCTGTGGCGGCCCCTGGGCAACACGCTGCTGCTCTCCACCATCGCCTGCGTGGTGTCCATCGTCTTCGGCGGTTTCTTCGCGTTTTTGGTCACGAGGACCAATCTAAAGTTTCGGAAATATCTGAGCTCCATCTTCATATTCCCCTACATCATGCCCCAGTGGACCTTGGCCGTGGTATGGAAGAACCTGTTCAACTCCAACGCCGTCACTCACACGGCAAACGGCCTTCTGGCCTCGGTGTTCCATGTGACCATGCCGGGCTGGTGGTGTCAGGGCCTGTTTCCCTCCGCCATGGTGTTGGGCCTTCACTATGCGCCCTTTGCCTACATCCTGATCGGCGGCATCTTCCGCAACATGGATGCGAACCTGGAGGAAGCGGCCACCATTCTGGACACGCCCCGGTGGAAGACCATGTTCCGCATCACGCTCCCCATGGTCAAGCCCGCCATCCTGTCCACCGTTTTGCTGGTCTTCGGCAGCGCCATGGGCAGCTATCCGGTGCCCCATTATTTGAACTTTGAGACGCTGTCCACCAAGTACATCTCCATGAACGACAAATACACCGGTGAGGCCAGCATCCTGGCCATCATCATGATGGTGTTCGGCGTGGCGATTTTGCTTGCGAACCAGCTGACTTTGAAGAGCCGCAAGAGCTACACCACCGTCACGGGCAAATCGGGGCAGATCTCCCGGTTCAACCTGGGAAAGTCCGGCAAGTATGTCATCGGCGTCATCTTCATCGTCATCACGTTCTTCACCAGCATCTATCCCATCATCTCCTTCGCCTTCGAGACATTCCTGCCGAACCCCGGCGATTACAGCTTCCTGTACACGGGGAACGTGGCGAACCTGACCACCAAGTGGTGGATCACCGCCGAGAATGTCACCGAGAACGGCATGTACGGCCAGCAGGGCATGCTGTATAACAAGACCATCTGGCACGCCTATGGCGGCACCATGCTGGTTTCCGTGGCCTGCGCCCTGATCGCCGGCACCATCGGCACCCTCATCGGCTATGCCGTCAGCAAGAACCGCCGGAGCAAGTGGGCCAACTATGTGAACAACATCGCCTTCCTGCCCTACCTCATGCCCTCCATCGCCGTGGGCGTGGCGTTCTTCATTCTGTTCTCCAACAAGTATATCAACCTGTTCAACACCTATTGGCTGCTGATCATCGCCGGTACCGTCAAGTATATCCCCTTTGCCAGCCGTGCGTCGCTGAACTCCATGTTGCAGCTGTCGGGTGAGATCGAGGAGGCGGCCATCATCCAGGACATCCCCTGGTTCAAGCGCATGTTCCGCATCATCGTGCCGATCCAGAAGTCCTCCATCATCAGCGGCTTCATGCTGCCGTTCATGACCTGCTTGAGAGAGCTCTCATTGTTCATGCTCCTGTGCACCCAAGGCTATATCCTCTCCACAACGCTGGACTATTTCGACGAAATGGGTCTGTATGCGTTCTCCAGCGGCATCAACCTGATCCTGATCGTCACGATCCTGATCTTCAACACAGTCGTCAACAAACTCACCGGCGCAAGCCTGGATGAAGGCATCGGAGGTTAATGATATGCCAAAGATCGTATTGGAAAACATCACAAAGCGGTGGAAAAAGTTCTACGCCGTGGAAAATCTGAACCTCGTCATCGAGGATAACGCGTTCGTCACCCTGCTGGGCCCCTCCGGCTGCGGCAAAACGACGACGCTGCGTATGATCGCGGGCCTGGAAACGCCCACGGAGGGCCGCATCACCATCGGGGACAAGGTGGTCTTCGACAGCGCGGCGGGCATCAACATCCCCGCCAACAAGCGCAAGGTGGGCTTCCTGTTCCAGAACTATGCCCTTTGGCCCAACATGACCGTCTACGAGAACATCGCCTTCGGCCTCAAGAACATCAACGAGCCCCAGGAGACCGTGGACTATGACGCCAAGAACACAGCCCGACTCATGGAGATCCTCAAGGACCCCAAGGGCGTGGCGGAGGTCATCAACGACTGCCGGGACAAGAACGGCGACCTGGACAGGAAGAAGGCCTATATCAAGCTGATCGACGCCTATTCCATCTCCATGATGACCGCCAAGACCCTGCTGAGCTATGATCTGCAGAGCGACACCGGCAAGGCCGCCGGGATCATAAAGGTCCTGGAGGGCAAGCTCGCCAGCGCCATCGCCGCCCACAAGAACAGCGGCGAGGAGCTGGACAAGGACTTCCGCGTCCTCAAGGGCGGCCAGCCCGTGATCACCAAGCGGAAGCTCACCAAGGAAGAGGTGGATCTGGCCGTGCGCCGGGTGTCCCGCATCGTGAAGATCGGCATGTTCATGGACCGGTATCCGGCGGAGCTGTCCGGCGGTCAGCAGCAGCGCGTGGCCATCGCCCGCACCCTGGCGCCGGAGCCCAGCGTGCTGTTCATGGATGAGCCGCTGAGCAACCTGGATGCCAAGCTTCGTCTGGAGATGCGCTATGAGCTCCAGCGTCTGCACGTGGAAACGGGCAGCACCTTCGTCTATGTCACCCATGACCAGATGGAGGCCATGACCTTGGCCACCTCCATCTGCCTCATCAACAACGGCGTCCTGCAGCAGTACGACGCGCCCCTCACCGTCTACGATCGGCCCAACAACCTGTTTGTGGCCGACTTCGTGGGGAATCCCTCCATCAACTTCATCGAGGCCCACGGCGAGCAGAGCGCCGACGGCAGCATCGCCCTGTCCCTCCTGGGGAACAACAAGGTCACCTTCCGGCCCAACGCGCCCATCTCCATGGAGAAGTGGAGCCGGGAGCGGGATGCCTCCATCGAGGCCGAGAACATCCGCCGGGCGGAGCTGGCCAAGCAGAAGGGCTATGTGGAGAAGGGCAACAAGGACGAGGTGTTCCGCTATAACATCGCCCGGGTGGAGGAGATCGACACCTCCATCGAGGATGCGCCCGTCATCCAGGATGGGGACTATGTGCTGGGCGTGCGCCCCGAGTTCATCCGCCTGGCCGACGATGGCATCGCTGGCGAGATCTATGGCGCCATGCCCACCGGCATGGAGTCCACGCTGAAGATCCGCACCGGCGATTTCCTGCTGACCAGCGTGGTGTTCGGCGACACCCTGTATACCATCGGCAGCCCCACCCACATCCACTTCACCAGCAACTCCATCATGCTGTTCGACCGCAAGTCCGGCCGGTATATCACCTCCGGCGTCGTGGAAGTCTAAAGGCGGCAGAGCGACAGAGAAGGCGAAAGCCTTCTCTGTTTTTGGGTATGGATGCAATGACAGAAAAAATGAACATCGTCTTTGACATGGGGCAGGTGCTGATGATCTTTGCCCCGCCCGTGTATGTTGCGCGCCTGGGCTATACCGGCGCGGACGCCGAGGCGCTGCAGCAGGAGGTGTTCCGCGGCTGGGAGTGGGTGGCCTTCGACCGGGGGGATGTAACGGGGCAGGATGTGGTGAACAGCGCCTGCGCCCGGCTCCCGGAGCGGCTGCATGGCGCAGCGGCGGAGTTGGTGCGCCACTGGTGGCAGGATAGTATCCCCGTGCCCGGGGCAAGGGAGCTGGTCAAGGAGCTCCACGACAAGGGGTATCCCCTCTATGTGCTCTCCAACGCGTCCCAGGATTTTCACATCTATTTCGACCGGATCCCCGGCAGCGAGTATCTGCCTCGGGAACGCCGGTTCGTGTCCTCGGACTGGCGGCTGCTGAAGCCGGAGCATGAAATCTATGAGCGGTTCCTGACGACCTATGGCCTGGCGGCGGGCGACTGCGTCTTTATCGACGACAACCCGTCCAACGTGGAGGCCGCCCGGCGGCTGGGGTTTCGGGGCATCGTCTTCCGGGGGGACATGGCCCGGCTCCGGCGGGAGCTGCGGGAAGCGGGCGTGGAGGTGGATGGCTGATTTTTCTTTTGCTCCTCTTTTCTTTCAGGAAAAGAGGGCAGGCTTTCAATAAAACCTCTCAATATCCGGCGTTTCGGCTGATGATGCTGCCGTCCACGGCGTTGATGGTCATGCAGTCCCCGAAGTCCCACACGGGTAGGAGCCAGAATTCCGCCGAATCGGGCTTCTTCACCCGCATATAGGAGAAGCGGACGGTATGGATGGTCAGCGTCTCGCTGTGATCCGGCTCGTTCTTCCACAGCTCCGGGTCCTCGTCGGAGGTGCCCAGGTAGATGCTGCGGAAGATCTGGGCCCGGAAGATGTCCATGATCTGGGAGAACGGCAGCAGATTTACGTTTTCGCTGTCGGTGCTGACGATCTCCAGGGCATTATACCAGTCGAAGCTGGTGATCTCCCCCTTCACCACCGTGGCCTCGATCCGCTCCTGCTCCGGCCCCTGCTCATAGGGCACGTGGGTCACCCGCTCTTTCACCCCGTCCGGGCCGGTGTAGGTCTGGCTGTCGGGATAGGCGGGGATGCCGTCGTAATAGGGCAGCAGCCGGAACTGGAAGCTGTCATATTCAAAGCCCGTTTCGCTGTGAAAGAGGCTCTCCCGAATGTCGTCGTCCACCCCGGTCATGTCCCACGTTCGGACCTCTGTGAAGCCCAGACCGTTGGCAAACTTCTCCACCCTATCCCATAGTTCCCTCTCCCTGTCCGTTTGCGGTAATCGATAGGAGAAGGAGGAGATGGAGACGTCATTGTCCGTGCTGTAGCCGAAGTCCAACCCTCGCTCCCAGGGGACGATGGACAGACCCTGCCCCATGCCGTTCTCCACGCCGAACCGCTCGTCGTCGAAGCTGCCGGTCCAGTCCTGAGGGGCGGGAAAGTCGCTGTGCCGCTGCATGTCCTTCATCTCAAAGCTGATGTAATCCAGCAGGTTGGCGTTGCGCATGGAATCATAGTCCTCCTGCCGGCCGGGGCCGTAGCAGTGTTCGTCCAGGGCCTTGAGCCAGGCCGTATACAGGTCCACCATGTTGCTGCACATGGCGTAGATGGCCCGGTCCCGGTTCCCGTCAAAATAGGGTCCGTCCCCCAGGAGCTTTCGGGTCAGGGCCTCCTTTTCCGCCGCCGTGAAGGTCCTGAACCGGACCGTGTACACCGGCACCCGGGTGACCTCCGGCACCGTCACCGGCGCGTCGATATGGACGGCGAGCTCCCCGCCGTACACATGGCCCGACAGGTCCTCCTTGACCCGCTCCGGCGCGCCTACCCGCGCTCGCACGGTCATTTCCGGCGCCTCGCTCACCGCAGGCGTCGACACGATCAGCTCCTGCAGCCGCCCTTCGGCTTTGTTCACCACCGGCTCCTCGGCGGGCGTGGGCTGGCAGGCGGTGAGGAGCGAGAGAGAGAGGAGGAGAACTATTCTGCACTTTTTTCTCTTCGGTGAAGAGAAAAAAGTGCCAAAAAAGAGAAGCTCAGGGGGATAAATGTTCATGCGTTGAAATACGTTTCCTTTCCTATGATGCCGTATTGTACCCCCCGGATTCGTCCAAAACGTCACAAAAGCATGAAGGAGTTGTCATGGAGTTGTAAAAATCAAAAGGGAGAGCTTTTTCAAACCCTCCCTCTATACCATATCTTGCGCTTCTTTTTCGGTTCCTTTTTTCTTCACGAAGAAAAAGGAACGAACATTACCCCAATAAATACTCCATAAAAATGGGTATCCGCTGCTCCCAATAGGCCTCGCTGTGCTGGGCGCCGGGGACCACTCGGGCGTCCACCTGGGCGCCGGCGCGGGTGAGCCGCTGGGCAGCGGCGAACAGCCCCGTCAGCACGGTGATGTGCTTTTCCGCCTCCCCGGTGCCCATGTCCATATAGATGCGGGTGGAGCTGGCCAGGGGGTTCGCTTTCAGCAGCTCCGCCTCGTGGTGCCGGGCCGCCCACAGGCTGGGGGACAGGGCCGCCGCCCGGGAGAAGGTGCCGTTGTAGGCCACCGCCGCATAGAGGGACATGAGTCCGCCCATGGAGCTGCCGGCGATCAGCGTGTGCTCCCGGTCGGGGATCGTCCTGTACTCCCGGTCGATCCGGGGCTTCAGCTCGTTCACGATCCAGTCCATGGTCAGCTGCCCCCGGGCCGGGAACAGGAGCTTTCCCTTCCACACGATGTCCCAGGGGGTGTATTCGCTCATCCGGTTGTCCCCCTCCGTGTTGCACTCCACCGCCACCAGGATCAGCGGCCGCTTCGATCTCTCCAGATATTGCTTCATGCCCCAGCTCTTGCCATAGGTGGCGTGGCTGTCATAAAACACGTTGTGCCCGTCGAACATATACAGCACCGGGTACCGCGCCTCGCTTTGCGAATAGCCCCGGGGCAGATACACATACAACCGCCGCGGTTGTTTCGTGGGCAGCGTGGGTATCTGAATCCGTTCCACGTGGATCATGGTCTGCTTCCCCCCTTTTTGTCGCTTTGCATGCCCATTGTAGCCGCTTTCTTCCGTCGATGCAATAGGGGCGGAGCGACCTCAAAAATATAGCCCGCCAATGCGCAAGAATCCATTGACATTTCCGAAAGAAACGGTTAAAATAATGCGTACCGTGGAAATGTGCGGGTGTAGCTCAATGGCAGAGCTCCAGCTTCCCAAGCTGGTCACGAGGGTTCGATTCCCTTCACCCGCTCCATCCTTTCGGCACATACCCGCAGCCGTTACAATATCCGTTTGCGGGTGAAAACAAAAAAATCATTTGGAGGAGTATTGTAATGGCAAAGCAAAAATTTGAACGGACGAAGCCCCATGTCAACATCGGCACCATCGGCCACGTTGACCACGGCAAGACGACATTGACCGCGGCGATCACCATGACCCTGGCCCAGAGCGGCGAG
>Ga0208297_1001002_pt1 | contig 35674 bp, 25 predicted proteins | sample LMS_cellobiose_e_FD_187367 | JGI IMG/M metagenome (GOLD analysis project Ga0208297, IMG submission 187367) | Rumen-fistulated moose microbial communities from Alaska, USA - LMS_cellobiose_enrichment (SPAdes) (version 2) | ecosystem: Host-associated > Mammals > Digestive system > Stomach > Rumen... | reverse complement strand
CCTGGTAGCCAAGGTGGGACTTGAACCCACACACCCGTGAAGGTGCCTGATTTTGAGTCAGGTGCGTCTGCCATTCCGCCACTCGGCCATGCGAATGCGGTATGTGTAAAACAAAACCTCCGCCCTGTCCAGTGCTTCCGTCCCCCCGGCGCGAAAAAGGCGTTCTCCCGCCGGGACGCCAGACGCGCCGCAGCGACTCCGCCGCCCCGTCGCCCCGCGCGGGGCGTTTCACGTCCTTGCGGCGCCCTTCTTCCCCCGCGTCTTCGCGTTCTTCTTCCCTCCCCGCCGCCTCCCGGCGTCCCTCCCCGCTCTTTTGCGTTCTCCGGCGCGATTATGGCATTAATGCCATGGTTCATCCGCCATTATCCGCCGGCGACGCTCCCCCCAAAAAGCGCGCCCGCGTCCCGGACGCCCTCCTCCCCCCGTGCCAGCCCCGCCCCTCACGCCGCGCCACGCAGGCAAAAAAACGCCTCCGCTCCGGCTTCCTTCCGGCGGCGGATCCCGCGGCTCCCGCCGTGCGGGCGGCAGGACAGCCACAAAAACAAAACGCCCCGCCGGGCGGGAAAAAAACATGAAAATTTTTACCGGTACGGTTTTTGCTAACAATATAACAGCGATACAGCCCCGCACGGCTGTACCCGCCGGGTTTCCGCCCTTTTCTCCGGCCGTATCATGCGCTAAAAGAAAGGCGCCGGATCCCCTTTTTCCGGAATAACGCCGCCGCGCCAGCGGTTTTCTGGCGGACGGCCAACATCCAACGTGTGAGGAGCCTTGTATGAAACGTATTGCTCTGTTTGCGGCCTGTGCGCTGCTCATGTCCGCTGCGGGAGCGCAGGCGGCGGATCCCGCGGCCATGCGCGTTGTCGGAAACTTCTCCAACAACGTCGCCCACGTTGAAGGCGTTGAGCGCCCGTACTTCAACAATCTCGCCGAAAAGACCGGCCTGCCCCTCAAGGTCAGCTACAACCCCATGGACGTGGTCAACATCCAGGCGGCCGACGCGCTGCGCATGCTGCGTTCCGGCACCTTTGACGTCATGAGCGTCCAGATCGGCATGGCTTCCCGCGACGACCCCTTCCTTGAAGGGCTCGATCTGGTGGGCGTGTCCGTCAACCTGAAGGACCTGCGCAAGGCCGTTGACGCCTACCGCAAGGTCTTTGACGAACGCCTCCAGAAACGTTTCAACGCCAAGGTGCTGACCCTGTGGCCCTTCGGCCCCCAGATCCTGTTCAGCCGCCGCCCGCTGAACGGCATCGCCGACTTCAACGGCATGAAAATCCGCAGCTTCACCCCCTCCATGGCCGCCCTGCTCCGCCATTTCGGCGCGTCCCCGGTGACCCTGCAGTTCTCTGAAGTGTACACCGCCCTCCAGCGCGGCGTCGTCGATATGAGCGTGACCGCCGCCATGGCCGGCAACACCGGCAACTGGCCCGAAGTCACCACCCACCTCTTCCCGCTGGCCATGACGAGCTCGGTGCAGGGCCACTTTGTGAACCTGAACTACTGGAACCGCTTCTCGCCCGAAAGCCAGGCCAAGCTCACCGCCTACTTCAAGGAACTTGAAGACGCCATGTGGGCCATGACCGAAAAGGTCACCGACCAGGGCATCGCCTACAACACCGGCGCCGCCAAGCCCGAACCCGGCACCCCCGGCAACGCCTTCAACATGAAGCTCGTGCCCGTGAGCGCCGCCGACCAGGAACAGATGAACAAGGCTGTGGAAGCCGTCGTCCTGCCCATGTGGAAGGAATCCTGCGACAAAATCTATCCCGAATGCTCCAGGATCTGGAACGAAACCGTCGGCAAGGCCCGCGGCATGACCATCCGCTAGTCTTTCCCCATTTGCGTTCCGTAGCCGCTTCCTAACCCCCCATCCCCCCCGGGAAGCGGCTGCGGAGCGCTTTCCCTTCCAAAGGTTTTTTCCCGCGCCGTCCGGTTTTGGCGGCGCGTCTCCTTTCAGGAAATTGGAGCAGTTATGTCCGAAAAGCAAACCAACGCCTTTTTCAGAGCGCTCACGGGCGTGAACAAAATCGCCGCCCTTGCCTGCGGGTACGGGCTGCTTGTGGTGTCGTGCCTGATCACCATCGAGATCATCGGCCGCAAGGTTTTCCTTTTCACCATGCCCGGCATCGACGACATCGGCGGGTACATGCTGGCCATCTCCAGCGCCGCAGGCGCGAGCTACGCCCTTTTAAACCGCGCCCACACCCGCGTGGACATCTTTCTGGACAGGATGCCGCGCAACCTTCAGGCCGCGCTGAACATCCTCTGCCTGCTTTCCATGGCCGCCTTCGCCGTGTTCGCCGCCTGGCGCTGCTCCATCGTCCTGCTGGAATCCATCGAATTTCAAAGCACCGCCACCAACCCCCTGCAGACCCCGCTCTGGCAGCCGCAGTCGCTGTGGCTCGCCGGGATCTGCCTCTTCGCCTTCACCGCCGCCTCCCTCGCCGTCCACGGGCTGTGGCTGTTCGGCAGGGACCGCCTGCGCCTGAACCGCTGCTACGGCCCGCTCAACTCCACCCATGAGGCCGAGGAAGAAGTCGAAGCCATCAAGGCCCGCGCCGCCGCCGCGGCCAAAGGAGAAGACGCATGATCGATATCTCCACCGCCGCCGTCGGCTTCCTTATCCTGCTGGCCCTCATGGGCGCGGGCGTCTATGTGGCCGTCGCCATGCTCTTCGTCAGCCTGCTCGGCGCCGTCCTCTATCTCGGCTGGCCCGTGGCCCTCGACCTCGGCACCCAGTACTGGGGCGCCACCAGCGGCTTTGTCCTCACCGCCGTGCCCCTCTACATCCTGCTCGGCGAACTGCTCGTGCGCGGCGGCTTCACCGACCGCATGTACAAGGCCCTGTCCGACTGGCTGACCGTGCTCCCCGGCGGGCTGCTGCACACCAACGTCTGCGCCTCGTCCATGTTCGCCGCCATCTCCGGCTCGTCCGTCGCCACCGCCGCCACCATCAGCACCATGGCCCTGCCCTCCCTCAAGGGCCGCGGCTACGACCCGCGCCTCGTCCTCGGCTCCATCGCCGCCGGTGCCACCCTCGGCATCCTCATCCCGCCCTCCATCAACCTCATCGTCTACGGCGCCATGACCGGCTCGTCCGTGGGCAAGCTGTACATGGGCGGCATGGTGCCGGGACTTCTGCTCACCCTCTTCTTCATGGCCTACATCTTTATCGCCTGCACCATCACCCCTTCCCGCATGGGTACCAAGGACAAGCCGGATCCCCTGCCGGTGCGCCTGCGCCGCACGCTGGATTTGCTCCCGCCGACCATCGTCTTTGTCATCGTCATGGGCAGCATCTACCTTGGCTGGGCCACACCCACCGAATCCGCCGCCCTGGGCGTGACGGTTTCGCTCATCATGTGCGCCATGGCCCGCCGGCTCACCTTCTCCATGCTCAACGAATGCCTGCTGCGCACCATCTCCACCACGGCCATGATCATGCTGATCATGGTGGGCGCGTTCTTCATGACCTTCGTCCTCTCCATGCTCAACCTGCCCCAGACCCTCGCCGACTACGTGACCTCCCTCGGCACCAGCAAGGCCATGCTCATCCTCCTGCTCACCATCTTCTATCTGATTCTGGGCTGCTTCCTGGAGGCCCTGGCCATGCTCATCGGCACCGTGCCCATCGTCTATCCCATGGTCGTGGCCGTGGGCATCGACCCCATCTGGTTCGGCGTGTACCTCATCATCATGTGCGGCCTCGCCCTCATCACCCCGCCCGTGGGCATGATCCTCTACGTCGTCCAGGGCGTGCGCCGCGAAGGCTCCATCACCACCGTCATCTCAGGCACCATGCCCTTCCTCTGGACCATGGCCGCCTTTGTGCTTCTGATCAGCATCTTCCCCGAAATCGTCACCTGGCTGCCCAGCATCGCCTACGGCGGCTAAGCCGGGGACGCGAATATGCCGCCCGGCCGGCCCACCCGTCAGGATGCGGCGAGGCCGGGCGCAAGCGAACATTGAGAGAAGAAAAGACCGAAAGACGGAGGACTTTGCCGTCATGAGCCATGCCAGCCTTGCCTCTGCCCGCGAGCAGAACGCCATCGTCGTCGTTGCCGTCGGCGGAAACGCGCTTATCACCGAACATCAGAAAGGCACCTTTGAAGAGCAGATGGAAAACGTCGAGCACTGCACGGCGGAACTCTGCAAAATCATCCAGGCCGGATACCAGCTTGTGCTCACGCACGGCAACGGGCCGCAAATCGGGCTCATCATGCTGCGCGACGCGCTCTCCAAAGTGGTGCGCCCGCCCATGCCGCTCTACGTGTACAGCGCGGAATCGCAGGGGCAGATCGGCTTCCAGCTCATGCGCAGCCTCTGCAACAGGGTCACGCGCGCGGGCCTGCCGCCGCAAATCACGACCATCCTCACCCAGGTCGTCGTGGACCCCGAAGACCCCGCCTTCAGCAACCCCACCAAACCCGTCGGCCCGTTCTACTCCCGCGAGGAAATGGACGCGCTGCAAAAAGACTTCTCCTTCCCCTATATCGAGGATTCCGGCCGCGGCTACCGCAAGGTGGTCTGCTCGCCCAAACCCGTGGCCATCGTGGAATCGCGCTTTATCAAAGGCCTGACCTCGCTGGGTCTGTCGATCATCGCGGGCGGCGGCGGGGGCATCCCCGTCGTGCGCAACCCCGACGGAACCCTCTCCGGCTGCGAGGCCGTCATCGACAAAGACCTCACCTCCGCCCTCATGGCCGAGGAAATCGGCGCGTCCACCCTGATGATCCTGACCGGCGTCGAAAAAGTGTCCGTCAATTTCAACAAACCCGGCATGCGCGAACTTGGCGCCGTCTCCGCCGCCGAAATGAAACGCTACTACGCCGAAGGGCATTTTCCCCCCGGCAGCATGGGCCCCAAAGTCGCCGCGGCCATCGGCTTCGTCGAAAAAACCGGCGGACGCGCCATCATCACACGCCTGGAAAAAGCCGTCGACGCCCTGCGCGGCGAAACCGGCACCATCATCACCCCCTGACCGCAAAACACGGCCGCCGGCGCTGTGAGTCCCCGGCGGCGCTCCCGCCGCCGGCTCCGTGAGCCCCCGGCAGTGTCCCTGCCGCCGGCGGCTGGGGGGAATGATTCCCCCCAGACCCCCTCATCTGCGTCCGTCCGCTCCCCCTGCGGGGCGCGCGGCCGGACGGAATAGGGAGTCAGGAGAGCCCCGATAGGGAATTTGAGGGGGAGGACACCCCCGTCGGCCCCCCGCCTTGCGCCGGACGGGATGGGGAGTCAGGAGAGGCCCCCGACGGGGACATTGAGAGGGAAAGACACCCTCAAATGAGGGGCGTTTTTTGAGGGGAGAACCACCTTCAAATGAGCAAAGGTGAGGGAGGTCCCCCGCATATGGAGAACGGCTGAGGGGAGAACCCCCTCGGAGGGAGAAATGCTGCCCCGCTTTTTGTCCCGCCGCGGGGCTGGCACGAGGCTTTGTCCCGCTGTTCGTCCTTGTCCCGCCGTCCCCCGCCCGCAGCACTCTGAAAGTCATCCATGAACTGCCGTCCACAGGAAGCAAACGCATGACCGATTCCGCCGCCATCCCGCGCATCACCCTTTCCGGGCAGGCCCTGCACGCGCTCGCAGGCGCGGACGACCTGCGCGTGCTGGCGGTGTTCGGGCGCAGCCTCTACCTCGCGTCCGGAACGGAAGGCGGCCTCCTCTGCCTGTGCCGCGCGGATCTGGATCCGGGCCCGCTGAACGCGCTCTGCCAGCCCTGGCCGGAACGCCTCCCCCCTGAAGGCACGCCCTGTGAACGGCGCGGCGGGCGGCTTGTCTGCGGCGAAACAGCCTTTGACCTCTCGGCGGCGCACCTCTGGGAACCGCCGGCGCCCCCGCCCTTTTCCGCTGAAACCCTCGCGCCGGCCCTGTGCCGCGCGAAACGTGTCCTTGCAGACCGCCCCCTGCCCGCGCAGGGACTGGGAAAACTGCTGCCGCCGCTTCTGGAAAGCGTCACGGAATATGGCTCTTCCGCCATACCCGCCGTCTCCTTTTCCCCCGCTGCGCCCCCGCCGCTCCGTCCCTCCGCCCCCGGAGGTTCCGCCATCGGTGGTTCCGCCATCGGTGGTTCCGCCATCGGTGGCCCGGCCCCGTTCACGCCGCCAAAGCCTGCGCCGGCCGCGGCGCAGGAAACGCTGGAAGAGCTGGCGCGGCCGGGGCTTTGCGCGCTGTGGCAGTGGCTGACCGGCCGCGCCGCCAGTCCGGATTCCGCCGTAAACGCGCTGATAGGGCTGGGGCCGGGGCTGACGCCCTCAGGGGATGACGTGCTGGGCGGCGTTTTCATCGCCATGCACGCCGCCGGCATGGACAAAGCCGCGCTGGCCCGCGCGGCAGCGGCGGCGGGGGGCCGGACAAACCGCATCAGCCGCGCCCATCTTGCCTGCGCCATGCGCGGGGCGGGGGCGCTCTCGCTGCATCTGTGGCTGAACGCGCTTTTGAGCGGGGCGGACGCAAGCGCCCTGGAGCGGGCGGCGGATGGCCTTGACAACGTTGGTCATTCTTCCGGCTGGGATGCCGCGCTGGGGATTGTCCTTGCCCTGTGCGCCCGTCTGACTATGGCGGGCACGCCCTAAACCTTTACTTTAAAAAAAGCGCCGGCCGCCGCCCATTCTTCCCCGGCCGCCTCAGCCCTGCGTTCTGGCACCTTTTTTGCTAGGGCCTGCGTGAACTTTTGGCCGGGGTCCGTCCGGCAGAACTTTCAACATTCAGGAAGCGTCATGTCATCTGTTCGTACGATCATCCTGCGGGATACCTACCGGGATTCAGTGTATCTGATGAAGCTCTCCATGCAGGCCAGAAACGAGACCGGTGCGGCCCAGGTTTCCGCCATGATGGGAACCGCGCGCAACAAGGAGCTGTTCGAGAAGTCCGGGCTGCTCACGCCGGAGGCCGCCGCCGCGCGCCCCGACGATCTGGTCATCGCGCTTGAGGCCGACGACGCCGAGGCCGCCCTCGCCTGTGTGCGGCGGCTGCTGGACGAGGCTCCGCGCAAGGCGGCCCCCGTCGGCGGCAAGGAACCCCCGGCCACCATCGAGGACGCGCTCGCCGAGGATACCGGCCTCAACATGGCCCTGATTTCCGTCGCCGGCGACTACGCCCGCTATGAAGCCGTCAAGGCCGTCTCGGCCGGCATGGACGTCATGCTTTACAGCGACAACATTTCCATCGACGACGAGCTGGCCCTCAAGCGCCTTGCCGCCAGCAGGGGGCTCATGGTCATGGGACCCGACTGCGGCACGGCCATCATCAACGGCGTGCCCCTGGCCTTTGCCAACGCGGTGCGGCGCGGGCCCGTCGGGCTTATCGGCGCGTCCGGCACCGGGCTGCAGGAAGTTTCCTGCCTGCTTGACCGCTCCGGCGTCGGCGTGAGCCAGGTTTTCGGCACCGGCGGCCGCGACCTGAAGGACGCCATCGGCGGCCTCACCACCTTTGCCGCGCTTGACCGGCTTATCGCCGATCCGCTGACAAAAATCATCGCCGTCATCGGCAAGCCCCCCGGCGCCGCCACCCGCCGCAGGCTCATCGACGCCTACAAAAAAGCCGGAAAGCCCGTCTTCATCCATTACCTCAGCGCCCGCGACTGCGCCGGGGAGGAGGCGGCCGGCCTGCGCGTCGCGGCAACCCTTGCCGACCTCGCCCGGCTCATCGTCAGGGAGGTGAACCCGGACGCCGCTGACCTTTCCGAAGAAACGCCCGCCGCCCCCCGCCTCGCGCCGGGGCTTCTGCGCGGACTTTTCGGCGGCGGCTCCCTGTGCCGCGAAGCGGCGGAAATCGCGGGGCCCATCCTCGACGGGCTCAAATGCTCCAACCTTGACGTGGAAGGTTACACACAAATCAGCGGCAGCGACGGCAGCCGCGGCCACTGCTTCTGGGATCTGGGCGAGGACGAGTTCACCGTCGGCCGCCCCCACCCCATGATCGCCCCCGACCTCAAAATGGAACGCCTCGTGGCGGAACTGTGCGACCCTGCCGTTTCGGTGGTGCTGACGGACATGGTTATCGGATTCGGCTCGCACCCGGATCAGGCCAGGCTGATGGTGGAAGCCCTGAAAAAGGCCGAACGCCAGAGCGGCGGCGAAAGCAGGAAGAAAGCGGTGGTGGTTTCCGTCTGCGGGACGGACGCCGACACGCCCAGCCGCAGGGACGAAGCGGCGGCTTTGCGCGCGGCCGGGGTGCTGGTGCTTGGCAACAACGCTGAGGCGGCGCGTTTTGCGGCGCGGCTGACAAAAGGAAACTGAACATGGCTGAAAAAGAACTGCATATCGTGAGCATGGGCGTCGAATCCTTTGACGACGCCCTCGCCGGCGCTTCCCATATTCATCTTGACTGGCGTCCGCCCGCGGCCGGGGACACCGACCTTGTGGACGCGCTTTTCCGCATCGAGGCCCTCTGCCGCGACGAGGCCGGAAATTCCCTGGTGGACGCGGCCAACGCCGAAGCCTTCAGCCGCATCAAGGCCGGCCAGCCCGTGCTTAAGCGCGTGCGCCCCGCCCATGAAGTCATCGAGGGCATGACCAAAACCACCATCAATCACGCCGGCCCCCCCATCCGCTGGGAAGACATGTGCGGCCCCATGCGCGGCGCGTACATCGGCGCGCTCAAGTACGAAGGGCTGGCCAAAACGGACGAAGAGGCCGAAGCCCTCATGGCCTCGGGCAAAATCACCTACGGCCCCAACCATTACAACCGCTGCGTCGGCCCCATGACCGGCATGATCTCCTATTCCATGCCTCTGCTCGAGGTCGAAAACGAGGCCTTCGGAAACAAGGCCTACTGCACCCTCAACGAAGGCATCGGCAAGGTGATGCGCTTCGGCGCGAACGGCCCCGAAGTCATCAACCGCCTGCGCTGGCTCGAAACGGTGCTCGCCCCCGCGCTGGACAAGGCCCTGCTCGCCTGCGGCGGCGTCAACCTGAAAAACATCATGGCCATGTCCCTGGCCATGGGCGACGAAATGCACCAGCGCAACATCGCCGCCTCCCTTAATTTCTTCAAGAATATCGGCGGCGATCTCACTGAGGTCATCTCCGGCACGCCCGAAGCCCGCGCCATCGTGGAATTCCTGATCAAAAAGAACGATCAGTTCTTCCTCAACCTCGCCATGGCCGCGTGCAAATCCGTCCTGGACACCGCGCGCGACATCCCCTACAGCACCGTCGTCACCGCCATGAGCCGCAACGGCGTCGAATTCGGCATCAACGTCAGCGGCCTCGGAAACCAGTGGTTCACCGCGCCCTGCCTCAAGCCGCAGGCCCTCTACTTCCCCGGCTATTCCGAAAAGGACGCCAACCCCGATATGGGCGACTCCGCCATCGTCGAATGCTACGGCATCGGCGGCTTCGCCATGGGCTCGGCCCCGGCGGTCGTGCGCTTCGTGGGCGCGGGCGGCCTTGCCGACGCCATCCGCTACACCGAAAACATGGGCAAAATCACCGTGGGCCAGAACCTCGATCTCCCCATGCCCAACCTCGACTTCGCAGGCATCCACGCCGGCATCGATATCCGAAAGGTCGTCGCCACCGGCATCCTGCCCGTCATCAATACCGGCGTCGCCCACAAGGAACCCGGCGTCGGACAGGTCGGCGCGGGCGTCGTCAACCCGCCCATGGATATCATGACCGCCGCGCTCAGGGCCTTTGCCGATAAGTACTGCCCCCGCTGAGCAGTCATGGGCAGGGCCCGGCTGGAGCGCGGGAACCGGAGAGATGCCGCCGGCAGAGCTCCTGCCGCCGGCGGCTGGGGCGCCGCTGGCGCGGGGGGAATGATTCCCCCCGGACCCCCTCATATGCCCGTCCGCTTCCCCCCTGCGGGGGCACGCGGCCGGGCGGGATGGGAGTCAGGAAGGCCTCCCGGCAGGGATTTTTGGAGGGAAGCCCCCTCGCAGGCCCCCGCCTGCGGCGGGTGGAGAGCCGCTGACGCGGGGAAACCTCCGGCCCCTCGTCTGCCCGCACCGCTTTGGCGGCGAAAGAGAGGGCGCGCGCGAAGGCGCGTCGGGCAGGCGAAGGGGCGTTAAGGATGCGCGGGACGCTTGGTTCCGCGCCGGTTTTTTGGGATATTTCTTTTGTTTTTTAACTGGTTACGAGGCGTTTATTCATGAATCTCCCTGTCTCATTGCTGACCTGGCTCGCCGCGGTGACGCCTGTCGTCGTGCTGCTGGTGCTGCTCATCCGTTTCCGCTGGGGGGTGGCCGAAGCCTCTCCCATCAGCCTGTGCATCGCCGTCGTCACGGGGCTGACGCTGTTCGGCGCGCCGCTCCCCCTTGTCGCCGGTGAAATCGCCAAGGGCATCTGGAACGGCGTCGCCGTCATGGCCGTGGTGATTCCCGCCATCCTCATTTTCGAGGTCACAAGCGAAGCCGGCGCGTTCGAGCCGTTCCGCAGGGGGATGCAGAAATTCTCGCCCAACGAGCTTCTGCAGGTGCTGACCGTCGCCTGGGTGTTCGCGAGCTTCCTCCAGGGCGTCACCGGCTTCGGCGTGCCCGTGGCCATTGTGGCCCCGCTGCTGGTGGGCATCGGCGTGCGCCCCTTCTGGGCCGTCGTCCTCCCCCTGCTCGGCCACGCCTGGGCCACGACCTTCGGCACGCTCGCCGTGGCCTGGGAAGCCCTTGTCCTGCAAACCGGCATCAGCGGGGACACCCTCCTCTCCACCGCCGCGTGGAGCGCCCTCTTTACCTGGTTCATGGACTTCGCGGCCGGGCTTGCCATCTGCTGGTTTTACGCGCGCGGCGAAGGGCTCCGCAGGGGATTTGCCGCCGTCGCCGCCATCTCGCTGCTGCACGGCGGCGGCCAGCTTGTGCTCTCGCAGGTCAATCAGGTGCTGTGCAACTTCCTCGTCTCCGCCCTCGGCCTCGCGCTGGTCTGGTTCCTCGGCCGCATGCCCGCCTACGCGAAAAGCTACCGCGCGGAACGCTCGCCCATGATGGAGCGCGGGACCATCGCCTCCGCCCAGGCCGAAAACGGCGCGGAACTGACCCTGTTCGAGGCGTTCCTGCCCTACACGGTGCTGACCGCGATCACCCTCTTCGTGCTGCTCATCCCGCAGGTCAAGGCCGCCCTGAGCTTCCTCGTGGTCGGCTTCAGCTTCCCCGAAACAGCCACCGCCCACGGCTTCGTCAATCCCGCCGCGCCCGGCTACGCCGCCATCAGCGTCTTCACGCACGCGGGCACGTTCCTTGTTCTCTCGTCGCTTGCGGGGTACCTGTTCTTCAAATCCAAAGGCGCCATCACCGCCGGCGGGGCCGGACGCATCTGCCGCCGCACCTTCGAAAAAGCCGCCCCCTCCACCATCGCCGTCATCCTGCTCATCTGCATGGCGCGCGTCATGGGCGGCACGGGACAGGTGCTCGTGCTCGCAAAAGGCACCGCCATGGCCGCCGGCCCCTTCTACGCCGTCGTCGCCCCGTTCATCGGCCTTCTGGGCGCGTTCATGACCTCAAGCTGCATGGCCTCCAACATCCTGTTCGCCAACTTCCAGCAGACCATGGCCGACCTTCTGAACTTCCCCGCGCCGATCCTGCTCGGCGTGCAGACAGGCGGCGCCTCCATCGGCAACGTCCTCTGCCCCGGCAACGTTCTGCTTGGCACCACCACCGCCGGCATCCTCGGCATGGAAGGCGAAATCCTGAAAAAGGTCATCCCCCTGGGATGCGCGGTCTGCCTGCTGTGCGGGCTTGTCGTTGCCGCGGCCCTGATGTTTTAAGCCCCCGCAAAAACGGGCAAAAAGGCCGGAAATGCCGGCCCTTCACCGGAGAAGAATCCATGCAGTCGTCCTTTGACACCATCATCCTGAGCGCGGCCAGCCTGATCACCTTCGCGGCCTTCGGCTTCCTTTACGCCGGCGTCCATCAGAACAGCATCGCCCTGTCCGCGGCCGGCATCGGCCTCGTCGGCGTGAGCGCCATCCTGCCGCTGGCGCTGGCCTTCAGCAAGCGCGGCAAAAAAAACCGGTAGCAAAACCGCCGGGGCTGTGCGCCGCCGGCGGGCGAAGAGCAAAAAAACCGGCTGACGGAAGAAAGCCGGCCGAAGAACAAAGAAACGGGCGGACTGAACGCGGGAAACCCGCGGCATGAGGCCCGCCGGCAGGGATTTTGCGGCGGGCGGAGGGCGGCGCGCCGCTGCGGGCACGGGCACACGGGCGGCGGTCACGCGGGGAAAACCCGCCCGCGCGGGGCGGAAAGCGGCGCCTTCCGCCCGGAAGGCTTACAGGGAAAGGGCCTTGAGCTTGCGGTAGAGCGTTTTGTAATCAACGCGCAGCCGCCTCGCAGCGCACATCTTGTTGCCGCCGCACTGGCGCAGGACATCCGTGATGATCTGCCGCTCCAGCGCGGCGCTCTGCTGCTGGATGAATTCGGTCAGGCCCATGTTTTCGGGAAGGCGCGGCGCGGGAGCGCCCGCAGCGGGGAAGCCGGGGGCGGGGAAACCCGCGGGGGAAAGGTTTCCGGCGGGATGGCCGGGGGCGGGGCTGCTTGCAGCAATGCTGCCTGCAGCAGTGCTGCCTGAAGGCGGCAGCCTGTCCGGCGGAAGGACGGAGCCGCTGGCAAAGGATTCGCCCGCGGCGGGGTACCCGCCGGCGGACGCATCATTCCCTTCCCCGCCGCTGCCGGGGCCGCCAATGCCGTGCCTGCCGTCCTGCCCGGCATCACCAAAACCATTCCTGTCAAAACCGGCATCACCGGAACCGCCGGGGATTGGGCCGGCATTACCGGAACCGCCATCACCAAAACCATCCTTGCCAAAACCGCCATTGCCGGAACCGCCATTGCCGGAACCGGCATTGCCGGACCCCCCATTGCCGGAACCGGCATTGCCGGAACCGCTGCGAGCGGAGCCGCCGTGGCCAAAGCTGCCGTTGCCGCGGGCGAATCCGGACGCGGGGGCGCCGGGGGACGCCGCGCCGGGGCGGGCCGCGGCGGGGGGTGCATCGTCGTCCCGCGGGCCGGTCATCCCGTCCTGTTCGAACCGGCGGGGCATGACGGTGGCGCCGATATTGAAGGAAAGCGCTTCCGCCTGGATATAGGCGTTGTCCTCGCAGGTCAGAAGGGCCTGCCGCACGACGTTGCGCAGTTCGCGGACGTTGCCCGGCCACGGGTAATTGGTGAGGACGAACAGCGCCATCCGCGAGAAGCCGAGGCACGTATGGGCGACATGCGGCCGGAATTCCTCAAGAAAGCGGTTGGCGAGGTAGGCGATGTCCTCCTGCCGTTCGCGCAGGGGCGGCACGCGGACGCTGACCTCCTTGAGCCGGTAGAGCAGATCCACGCGGAACTGCCGCGCTTCCACGGCCTGTTCGAGGGAGCGGTTGGTGGCGGCGATGATGCGCACGTTGACCGGGCGCGGCGTTGTTGTCCCGAGGCGCTGGACCTGCCGCTCCTCGATGACGCGGAGCAGTTTCTGCTGTGAGGTATAAGAAAGGTTGCACACTTCGTCCAAAAACAGCGTGCCGTTGTCGGCCGCCTCGAAAAAGCCGGCCTTGGCCGTGGACGCGCCCGTGAACGCGCCCTTGACATAGCCGAAAAGCTCGCTCTCGAACAGGGCTTCGGGGATGGCCCCGCAGTCCACCGCCACAAACGGCCCGCCGCGCGCGGCGGACATGCTGTGGATGGCGCGCGCCACAAGCTCTTTCCCCGCGCCGGATTCCCCCTCCACCAGCACCGTGAACATGGTGGGCGCGATCTTTTCGAGCAGGCGCGCCAGGCTTTGCACCCGGTCGCTGTTGCCCATGCGCGCCAGAAGCGATTCGCGCTCTTCCAGCCGCTCCTTGAGCGCGCTGACCTCTTCCTTCAGGCGCTTGCCCTCCAGCGCCTGGCTGACGGACAGGCGCAGATCGCCCGCGTTGACCGGCCGCGTCAGGTAATCCTGAACCCCGCGCCGCATGGCCTGATTGACCACCCGCGCGTCCCTCTCGTCCATGAGCACCAGCACCGCCACATGCGCAAGCCGCTCCCGCAGCTTCTGCGCAACCTCAAGCGCGCCGCCGTCGCGCAGCTTCAGATCAAGCAGCACCACGTCGGGGCTCACCCGGTTGAGCAGCTCAAACAGGCCCGCCGCGTCCGCCGCTTCCACGACGTTGAATCCGTCCGGCTCAAGAATGGCGCGGACCGTGTCGCGGCTGGCCTTGTGTTCATCCACAACGAGGATGGTGGGTGCATCCATGGGCAATCTCTCCTGCGGCGCAAACTTCCCCGGACAGGCGGCGGCCCCGGCATTGACGGTTCCGGCCCCGGCGGCCTTCGTAATTATGGCGGCCCCGCCCGTGGCGGCCCCGGCGATGACGGTTCCGGCGATGACGGTTCCGGCAATGCCGGTTCCGGCCCCCGTTTCGGGAATGACTTGCAATCTCTGGCACTCTAACGTAAATGTGGCATCAACGCCATAAAAAAAATGGGGATCCCATGGCCGCCCTCCGAACGTTTGTCTTTCCGTGCCGTTACCGCGATTCCGCCTTCCTGATGAAGCTCTCTGTTCAGGCTGGCGCGCAGACCAATGTCGAGGTTTCCGCCATGATGGGCACGGCGCGCAACAAGGAGCTGCTTAAAAGCTCCGGCATGTCCGGCGAGGGCTTTGACATGGCCGGGCCGGAAGATCTGCTCGTCGCCCTGCGCGGGCAGGCCTCCCGCCTTGACCGGGCCGAGGCGGTTCTGCGCCGGCTTCTCTCGCAGGATTCATCGCCTGCCGCGCCGCCCGGGGAAGCGGACGGGGACGCCCCCCTTACCATCATGCAGGCCGAGCGTGACACGCGCGGCGATGCCCCGCGCGTGGCGTTTCTGTCCATGGCCGGGGAGTACGCCCGCTATGAAGCGGCGCAGGCTCTCGCCGCCGGGCTTGACGTCGTGCTTTACAGCGACAACATTTCCCTTCAGGACGAACGCGCGCTCAAAGAGCTCGCCCTGCGGCGGGGGCGGCTGCTCGCCGGGCCGGGCTGCGGCGCGGCCATCATCGACGGCGTGCCGCTGGCCTTTGCCAACCGGGTGCGCAAGGGCTCCGTGGGCATCGCCGCCACGTCGGGCACGGGTTTGCAGGAGGCAAGCTGCCTTCTCGACCGCATGGGCCTTGGCGTCAGCCAGGCCTACGGCACCGGCGGCCGCGACATGCAGGACGAAATCGGCGGCATCAGCACCCTGACGGCGTTTTCCCGCCTCGCGCGCGACAGCGCCACCCACCTTATCGCCATCATCGCCAAAAACCCGGGCGAGGCCACCCGCAGGCGCCTGCTCGACGCCGTGCGCCGCCAGCAGAAGCCCGTCGTCCTGCTGTATCTCGGCGCGAGCGACACAAACATGGAAAAGGCGGCCGGCATCCCCATCGCCCGCTCGCTGACGGAGCTTGCCCTCCTCGCCGCGCGGACGCTGGCCCCGCTGCTGGATGTCTCCTGCGTGGGCCAGCCCGACCTGCCGCTGCCCGCCGCCCGCCTCCCCGGCTTCCTCCGCGGCGTCTTCAGCGGCAGCACCCTGTGCATCGAAGCCGCGGAAACCGCGTCCCGCCTGCTCGCATCCCCCGTCCGGTGCAACATCCCCCTGCCCTGCTGCCAGCTTTTGCCGGACGGCGCCGAAAGCGCCGGCCACGCCTTTCTGGACATGAGCGCCGCCGCCTTCACCGTCGGCCGGGCCCATCCGCTCATGGCCCCGGAACACAAATTCGACCGCGTCACGCAGGAGCTCGTCGCCCAGAACGTCGCCGCCGTCATGACCGACATCGTGCTCGGCTGCGGCACCGCGCCCAATCAGGCCGCCCTCCTCGTCCGGAGCATGGACCAGGCGGCCGCCCTCTCGCACGGCAGAAGCCGGGGCGTCGAAGTCGTGGCCTCGGTCTGCGGCACCGAAAACGATTCGCCCTCGCGCTCCTCCCAGCTCGCCATCCTGCGGCAGGCCGGCGTCCGCGTGCTGGGCAGCAACGCCCAGGCCGCCGTCTGGGCCGCGTCGCGGATAGCCCGCGCCGAAAAACGCCCCCGGCAGGGACACGACCGATGACCCCCCCGCATATCATCAGCGCCGGTTCAGAACTGTTCATGGACGCCCTGCGCGCCCAGGGCGTGCCCGTGACCCGGATCGCCTGGAAACCGCCCGCCCACGGCGACGAAACCCTTATCGGCATGCTCTTCCGCCTGACGGCGGGCTTCCGCGACGGAAACGGCGTCTCGCTGGTGGACAGCGCCAACGAAAAAGCCCTGCGCCGCATCCTCGCCGCCAATCCCGTCCTCATCGGCGTGCGCCCCGCCGCCGAATGCGTCCCCATCCTGGAAAAAGGCGATATCCTCCTCCACGCGGGCCCGCCCATCGACTGGCCGGACATGTGCGGCCCCATGCGCGGCGCCCTCGTCGGCGCGCTCATGTACGAGGGCCTCGCCGCCTCCGTCAAAGAGGCCGCCGCCCTCCTCGACCGCGGCGCCGTCCGCTGCGTCCCCACGCGCCCCTGCCGCGTCGTCGCCCCCATGGCGGGCGTCGTCTCGCGCAGCATGCCGCTCTTCATCGTCAAGGACACCGAATCCGGCAACATCGCCTACGCCCCCATCAACGAGGGCGTCGGCCACGTGCTCCGCTTCGGCGCACATACCCCCGGCGTCATCCGCCGCCTGCACTGGATATCCCGCGTGCTCGCCCCCGTGCTGGACGGCGCCGTGCGCTCCCTCGGCGGCGTCCACTTAAAACCCGTCATGGCCCAGGCCCTCGGCATGGGCGACGAGCTCCACCAGCGCAATACCGCCGCCAGCATGCTCTTCCAGCGCACCGTGGACCACGCCCTCACCCTCGCCGCCCCCGACCGCGACGAGGAAAGCGAAATCAGGCACTTCCTCTCCAGCGGCAACGACCAGTTCTTCCTCAACCTCGCCATGGCCGCCAGCCGCGTCGCCATGGACTGCGCCCAGAATATCTTCGGCTCGTCGCTCATCACCTCCATGTCGCGCAATGGCGCCTCCTTCGGCATCCAGATAAGCCACTTCGGCGAAAGACTGTTCTGCGCCCCCTGCAACCGCCCCCGCGCCCTCTATTTCCCCGGCTTCAACGAGGCCGACGCCTGCCCCGACATGGGCGACTCCGCCATCGTCGAATGCTACGGCCTCGGCGGCCTCGCCATGGGCGCTTCCCCCGCCGTGGCCCGCTTCCTGCGCGCAGGCACCCTCAAAGCCGCCCTCTCCCTCACCCGCCAGATGCGCCATATCTGCGTGGGCCAGAACCCCGACCTGCCCCTGCCCAACGCCGAATTCGAAGGCACCCCCACCGGCATCGACGTGCGCCTCGTCGCCGCCACCGGCATCCTGCCCGTCATCAATTCCGGCGTCGCACATATCCGCTCCGGCGTCGGACAGGTCGGCGCGGGCTACGCACTCCCCCCGCCGCAGGTCATGCACCAGGCCATCGCCGCCCTCCTCGCCGACCTCGAAGCACACGCGCCCCCGCCCCACCCCCTCTCCTGCGGCGAAATGGACGCCCTCCTCGCCCGGCAATGACCACAAAGGCGATACTGCCGCCGGCGGCTGGGGGGAATGATTCCCCCCAGACCCCCTCGTCGGCCCGCCCGCCTTGCGGCGGCCGGACGGGATGGGAGTCAGGATGGGAATTTGGGGGGGAAGACACCCTCATCGGCCCGCCCGCCTTGCGGCGGCCGGGCGGAATGGGAGTCAGGATGGGAATTTTGGGGGGGAAGACACCCTCATCGGCCCGCCCGCCTTGCGGCGGCCGGACGGGATGGGAGTCAGGATGGGAATTTGGGGGGGGAAGACACCCTCATCGGCCCGCCCGCCTTGCGGCGGCCGGACGGGATGGGAGTCAGAATGGGAATTTGGGGGGGAAGACACACTCGTCGGCCCGCACGCCTTGCGGCGGCCGGACGGGATGGGAGTCAGGATGGGAATTTGGGGGGGAAGACACACTCGTCGGCCCGCACGCCTTGCGGCGGCCGGGCGGGATGGGAGTCAGGATGGGAATTTTGGGGGGGAAGACACACTCGTCGGCCCGCACGCCTTGCGGCGGCCGGCCGGGATGGGATGGGAGTCAGGATGGGAATTTGGGGGGAAAGACACCCTCATCGCCCGCCCGCCTTGCGGCGGCCGGGCGGGATGGGAGTCAGGATGGGAATTTGGGGGGGAAGACACACTCGTCGGCCCGCACGCCTTGCGGCGGCCGGCCGGAATGGGGAGAGCTGGGAAGACGATTTTGAGCGAAGGGAAGAAAGGATTATGGCATTGATGCCCTACCCCTGTGGCCCGTTTTTTGCATACTTTGCGGGAAAAATCCCCCCGGCGCGTGTTCGCCAGAAATAGGAGGCCTTATGCTTGGTTCGATGCCCAAACGCTGGTTTCTGGGGCAGATCACCCCTTCCTCCAACACCGTCCTTGAGCCCGTGTGCGCGCGCATGCTGGCTGATCTTCCGCATGTGACCCCGCATTTCGCCCGTTTTCAGGTGACCCGCATCGCCTTAAGCGGCGACGCCCTCAAGCAGTTTGACCCCGCCCCCATGGTTGGCGCGGCCTGCCAGCTGGCCGAGGCGCGCGTCAATTCCATCTGCTGGAACGGCACTGCCGCCGGCTGGATGGGCTTTGATCAGGACGTCAGGCTGTGCGAGGCCATCAAGGACGCCACCGGCATTCCGGCCTGCACTTCGGTTCTGGCCTTCAACGAAGTGCTGGAGAAAACCAGCGTGAAAAAATTCGGGCTTGTCGCGCCCTACACTGCCGACGTTCAGGCCGCCATCATCCGCAACTATGCCGAGAACGGCTGGGAGTGCGTCTCTGAGGAGCATTTCAACGACAAAGGCAATTTTTCCTTTTCCGAATACTCCGAGGAGCGCATCTGCGACGCCATCCGCCACGTCGCCGCGGAGCGTCCCGAAGCCATCCTCATCTACTGCACCAACGTGCGCGGGGCCTTCGTGGTGGAGCGCATGGAGCGCGAGCTCAATATCCCCATCTATGACAGCGTGTCTGTCGCCGTGTGGAAATCCATGCTGACGGCCGGCCTCGACCCCAGGCTCATCCGCGGCTGGGGCCGTCTGTTCCAGGAAGTCCGCTGACCCTTCCCCCTCAAAAAAACCGCTTTTTTACTGACTCATAAGGAGAACTCACCATGGACAAGCAGCTCAAGGGCAAAATCGCCATCGTCACCGGCGCCAACTCCGGCATCGGCGCCGCCTCCGCCAAACTTTTCGCCGCCGAGGGGGCGAAGGTCGTCGTCTGCGCCCGCCGCGCCGAAGCCGGCCAGAAGGTCGTCGATGAAATCAGGGCCGCCGGCAACGAAGCCATCCTCAGCCGCTGCGACGTGGCGAAAAAGGAAGACATTTATGCCGCCGTCGATCTGGCCGTCTCCACCTGGGGCCGCGTTGACGTGGTGATGAACAACGCCGGCATCGCCCTCGTCAAGAACGCCGTCGATACCGAGGACGACGAATGGGACAAGGTGATGAACACCAACGTCAAGAGCATCTTCTACATGGCCAAGGCCGTCATCCCCCTGATGAAGAAACAGGGCGGCGGCGTCATCATCAACGTCGCCTCCCAGCTCGCCATGGTCGCCTCGCCCAACTTCGCCGTCTACACCGCCAGCAAGGGCGCCATCCTCAACTTCACCCGCGCCCTCGCCCTTGACCACGCCAAGGACAACATCCGCGTCAACTGCCTGTGCCCCGGCGCCGTGGCCACGCCGCTGCTGCTCAACCAGTTCGACGGCCAGCAGGGCCCCCAGGGCGGTCTGCAGGACCTCATCAACATGCATCCCATGGGCCGCCTCGGCCGCCCCGAAGAGCTTGCCTCCGCGGCGCTCTTCCTGGCTTCCGACGCCTCGTCCTTCATGACGGCGGCGCCGCTCGTCGTGGACGGCGGCTACATCGCCTGGTAACTCCGCCCGCGGCCGGGACATCCCGGCCGCTTTCCTTTTCCTTTCAGCCGGCGCAGCGCGCCGCGTGCATACCGAGGCTTGCACCATGGATCTCATCATTCGCCAGGCCCGCCTGAAAGACGGCGCGCCGCTCATGGATGTCGGCGTCGAGGGCGGCGTCATCCGCGCCGTCACGGAACATCTCCCCGCCTTCGCCCCCCGCGAGATTCAGGCCGGCGGCCGGGTGCTTGTGCCCGGCCTCGTCGAGGCGCACCTCCACCTCGAAAAGGCCCTGATCAAAGACCGCGCCCCCAACCGCAGCGGCACCCTTCAGGAAGCCATCGCCGTGACCGCGAAGCTCAAGCCCACCTTCTCCGAGGAAGACATCTACGAACGCGCCCGCAAGGCCCTCACCTGGCTTGTCAGAAACGGCGCGACCCACCTGCGCGCCCACGGCGAGTTCGACCCCTCGCAGGGCTTCACCGGCTTTAAGGTTTCCCTCGCGCTGAAAAAGGAATTCCGCCACTGCATCGACATCCAGGTCTGCGCCTTCCCGCAGGAGGGCATCCTCAAGGCCCCCGGCACCGAAGCCATGATGCACGAGGCCATGCGCATGGGCGCCGACGTCTGCGGCGGCATCCCCTACAACGACACCGACCCGCAGGAACACATCGACCTCGTCTTCCGCATCGCCAAGGAATATGGAAAAGACATCGACTTCCATCAGGATTTCGCCGACGACGCGGACAACCTCTCCATCGAGTACCTCGCCCGCAAAACCATCGCCGAAGGCTACGAAGGCCGCGTGTGCGTAGGCCACCTCACCGCGCTTGGCGCCGTGCCGCCCGACCGCCTCAAGGACATTGCGAAGCTCATCGCCGACGCCGGCATCTCCGTCATGTGCCTCCCCGCCACAGACATGCACCTCGGCGGACGCCGCGACGCCTGCAACGTGCGCCGCACCCTCACCCCCGTCCGCGCCCTGCGTGACGCCGGCGTCAACGTCTGCCTCGCCTCCAACAACATCCGCAACGCCTTCACCCCCTACAACAACGGCGACCTCATGGAAATCGGCATGCTCGCCGTGGCCGCCTGCCACCTGGGCGGCGCGGACGACGTGGTCACCGTCCTGCCCATGCTCACCACCAATTCGGCCAGAGCCCTGAACCTCAAAAACTACGGCCTCGCCGAAGGCTGCAACGCGGACATGGTCCTGCTCGATACCTTCAGCGTGGCCGACGCCGTCATCGACCAGCCCTGCAAGCTCTGCGTCATCAAAAACGGCCGCGTCGTCGTCGAACGCAAGGTCATCGAACACTGCGAATTCTTCTGATGCGCCGCGCAGGCCGCCGGTGAAGGGGCGGGAAAAGCCGGGGGCGCGGGCGCGCGTCCCGGCAACCTCCCGTCACCCCGCGCAGCAAAGCCACCGGCAGAATCCCTGCCTCCGGCAGCGGGGGCGGCGGCAGGCCCCGCGGCCCTCACTTCAATGACGGGGACGGAGGGCATCCACAGACAAGCGGCATCTGCTTCCATAAAACCATCCCGCAGGGATGTTCTCATGCTGCGTTCCGGCGGAAACGCTGTAAAAGTCCTGACGGGATGCAGCAAGATTCAGACGGCTGCCCCTTGCCATGCAGCGCTGCTATGCGTCAATAACGACAAACGCTGCGTACTCTTTTCCATTCTCTCTATACTGTGCAATACGGGCTTCAACATCAAAATACTCGCGGATATTCTCTTCAGAAATGACTTCCGGAGTAATCCCGAACATGGATTTTTCTTTTCCGAGGAGGAGTGTTTTGTCAGAAATGCGCAGCGCATGATCTGGATAATGCGTATTTATAATGCAGGACAATCCTTTTTTATCCACCAGCTCCCGCACAAGCCGGAGAATGGCATGCTGGTTTTTGAAGTCCAGATGCGATTCAGGTTCATCCATGACAAGGACATCCGGACCGCTTGCCAATGCGCGGGCGACAAAGACAAGCTGAAGCTGGCCTCCTGACAGCTGTGACGTTGTTCGTTCTGCCAGGTCAGCGATGCCAAGTTCCTCAAGGGTCTCATCGGTAATTTCCCTGTCTTTTCTGGAGGGGATGGACAGCAGCCCCATATGCCGCACACGTCCCATGAGAACCATGTCGCGGACTTTGTAGGCGTATGCGAGCGGATGCGCCTGGGGAACAAACGCAACTCCCGGCATGTCCTTCGACGATGAGCACACTTTCCCATGGTAAAGGGTTCTTCCCTTCTCCCATTTGAGCACGCCGGAAAGACATTTGATAAGCGTTGTCTTTCCGATGCCGTTTTTGCCGAGAATGGTTACAATGCTCCGGTCTTCAAGCTGGAAAGAAATATCGTTCAGGACCGGCTGCCGGGTTCCGGGATACGTATACTGCCCGTGCTCTATTTCCAGCCTCATAATCACATCCCCGCCTGGCGATGAAAAAGAAACATGAAAAACGGAGCGCCGATAAGCGCGGTTAAAACGCCAACAGGTATTTCAGTGGGCAACAGGGTCCTGGCCAAAAGATCCATAAGCGTCATAAACAGCGCCCCCAAAAGGACTGCCGCAGGAAGAAGCCTGCTGTGATTTGGTCCGACAAGCAATCTGGCGACATGGGGGATCACAAGCCCCATCCAGCCAATGATTCCCGTCACAGTGATGCATGCGGCTGTGACAAGCGTAGCGGAAATGATTATTCCAATCCGCGTCCAATAGGGATCGATGCCCAGAGACTGTGCCTCTTCATCTCCAAGGGACAGGATGTTGATTTTGTGGCCCATCGTCAGCAGCACAGCCATGCCCAACAGTATGGGCACAACCACAACCAGTACGTGCCTGTAGGTGGTCGCGGCGAAACTGCCAAGCAGCCAGTAGGTTATGGCCGGAAGCTGCGTTTCTGTATCTGCAACATATTTCATCAGTGAAATTAAAGCGTTAAACAGAGCCGACATAATGATGCCGGAAAGCACAAGGCTCAAAACGCTGACTTTCCTCTGTATCTTGGCGCCCATGTAGGTCAAAAAAACGCTGAGGCAGCCCATCGCCAGCGCCAGGACAATAAGAACGGATTCGCTGGTATCGAGCATTATTCCCAGAACCGCGCCAAATGCCGCCCCGGAGCTGACGCTCAGCACATCCGGGCTGACAAGGGGATTTTGAAAAACGTCCTGGAACGCAGCCCCGGAAACAGCAAGTCCGGCACCGACCAGCAATGTCAGGATGATGCGCGGAAGGCGTACGGAGAGAACGATATTGGCGTCCATGTTTCTTTCGGCAAGTCCGAGAACGGCCTTGACGACATTAAGCGGGGCGAGGCCGTACCTCCCGCAGAAAAGGGAAAGCACAGCCGCCGCCACTATGCCCGCAAGGGCTATCCAGAACGTCTTCCCCTGGAGGGTTTTTCCGGCAAACACAACCAGGCCCTATTTGATCGGTTCGGAATGTGCGTTGAGATCAGCATGGAAAATCATATTCAATTCCTCCCGGCTGAGCTCATGATTGAAAATGGTCTTGTAAAATTCCCGGGTCTTTTGCTCAAGGTCAATATCTTTGAACAAATCGGGATGAAAGAGCTTCGCTTCCCAGAGAAGAAGCAGATGCGCTTCAGTGCTCGGCGGATCCCAGCGGTAAAGCCCCATGGGAATCTTATAAACGTGCTTGTTCTTTACGGCTTTCAGCGAACTCCAATCCTGGTTGGCCATGATGTTTTCATAAATTTGATCAGGCGTATGGTTGGCAAAATTCCCAAGCAGGATGTAGTCAGGATCCCAGCGAAGCATCTGCTCAAAATTAATGTTGGCTTCAGAAACGACCTTTCCTTCAGGGGAAAGCGTAGCAAGCCTGCCGCCTGCCTGTTTCATCATGTTGTCAGAAAAACCGCTCAAATAGAGGCGCAGGTTGCCATCCCTCAGCATAAGCACAGACGGCTTCTTCGAATCATCAAGCCCGTCAAGCCGTTCCTTAAGCAGTTTATCCGCCTCATGATGCCAGCTGATAATCGCCGCCGCCGTCTTCGCCTGCTTTTCCCCAAGCATCTCTCCGAGAAGGACAAGTCCGTCCTGAACCTCCTTGAGGCCTCCGAAATCAAAAACAACGGTCGGCACCCCGGCTGCTTCCAGAATGGGGAGCATTATCTTGGCATCACGCTTGTAGATGATAACCGCATCCGGAGAAAGTTTTGCCATTTCCTCAATATTCAATGTGCCAAAAGAACCGCCGGTATTGTTCTTGTCGTCAATATAGCCGGTATTGACTTTATCCAGGCCGGGAGCCAGCACTTCAAACATGCAGTTCTTGTACGAGGCAAGGGATGTCGCGCTCATACTGGCGATTTTATCTGCGGAACCGTCAACAGCGAAAATAAAACTCGCCCAGGGCCAGGGAATGGCAATGATTTTTTTTATGTCCTTTTTTAATTCAACCTTTCTGCCCATGGTATCCGTAATGATGTGTGTTTCTCCAGCATAGCAAAGCGATACTGATGCAAGGCAGACCGCCAGAGCAAGGGTTATGGAAGAAGCGATAAACCAACGGCGTGTACTTTTCATGACTGCTCCCCGTTTAAGTGTTACGATTTTCAATATCGTAATACTATCGCGGGACAAGTCAAGCATACTCAAGGTTATAAAAATTAAAAATAGATTTATATACTTTTCAGGTGATTATCTAAAACTTTCAACGCGGCACTTGCCGGTGCGCAAGCCGACATTACCTTGTGCTGTTCTTTTTACCGCTCTTTCATAACCCAGTCGGTCCTCAGCCCGCCCCCCGACCCGCGGCAGTCACCGCCTTCGGGGCTCCCGACGCCGCCTGCGCGGAGAGGGAGCCGCACGCTGCTCCTCATCCTGCCGGGGGCCTGCTGTTTTGCGGGGCGCCCGCGGCGCGGGGGGCTTTTGGGGACGGCCGCGCCCCCGGCAGTGCCCGGCAGAGCCCCGGCCCGGAGGAGAGAAGCCGTACGTGTCGGCAGATGCTGTGAAAAGGCGGAGGCGAAGCCCGACTGGGTGGCAGAGAAAGTCAGGAAGCGGAAGAATCACCGCGCCGATATGAAGGACGGGCAGGAAGTCAAGGGATAAAACCTACCCTCTTTATAAAAATGTGTCAGTAAGTTAAGACTCTGACCTTTGACGGGAACGCACCTGTTCCAGTGCCAATCCCGGACATGTCTTCCAAAATTTCAATAAGCCCGTATCGCTCAAGCACCTTGAGGGTGCGACTTGTACAATTTCCTCCCTGAGTACAAACTATTCCGTTTTGAGCGTCCAATATCCTTTGTACTGATACGAGGTCTTTCTTTTTAACTTTTGTAAGATCGATTGCCTGCTTTCTGGCTTCATCAATTTGCCTTTTGCAATATTCCATTGTTTCCATTTGCAGACGGGAAAGCTTTTTCATTGAAGGCTCCTTCAAAATGTTTACTTTTAATGATGTAACAGAGTTTTTAGTGCTTTTACCAATGAAGAAAAGCGGCGGCGGGCCGCGGCCCCTTTACCCCCGGCACATGCCGCCGCGCAGCTTGTCACAGCTCGCCCAGAGGGAACTGTATATCTCGTTTTTCTTAATCGCCATATTTCAACTCATAGTTTTTATTTGTTATATTGCCGTCTTCCCAACCAGCCACTCCAGGGCGTTGATCCGGCGGATTCCTTCATAATCTGCCTCCGGATCTTCATCGAGCGTCAGGATGACCTTCGGATAATTATCGGAAATCCTCCGCAGGGAAGCAAGCTCGCGGCGGAGGGTGCCCTCGTCCCGGACGCTGGCCGCAACCTGGATGTACCGTGCGCCACGCTGGTTTCTGGCGACGAAGTCAACTTCCAGCTCGTCGATCTTGCCGGCATAAACCTCATATCCCCGCCGCAGCAATTCCAGATAAATCACATTCTCCAGGATATGCCCCACATCCGTGCCGCTGGTGCCAAGCAGCATGTAGCGCATACCGATATCGACCACATAGTATTTCTCCAGCGTTTTCAGATACTGTTTCCCGCGGATGTTATACCGCTTCGCCTGATAGAGGATGAAGCTTTCCATCAGCCCCTCGAGATAACGCTCCACGGTTTTCACGTCGATTTTGCGGCCGGATGAGGTCATGGTATCCGCGATCTTTTTGGTGGAAAGCTGGCTGCCGATGCTGTCGAACACAAAGCGGGCCACGCTCTCAAGCATCATGGTGTCCGCGATCCTCTTGCGTACGGCGATATCCTTCACCACAATCGTGTTGTATACGCCCTCCAGATAATCGCGCACCGCGCCTGGCTGCCCCTTCAGCTCCAGCGCATAGGGAAAGGAACTGCCCTGGATATACTCCCGGTACTTCTCCGCGAGACTGGCATCGCTGCCGGCGGAAAGCACATATTCGCCGAACGATAAGGGCAGCATTTTGATCTCCACATAGCGGCCGGAGATCAATGTCGCAATTTCGCTGGAGAGCATGTAGGCGTTGGAGCCGGTCAGATAGACGTCCACATTCTTCCGGATGTGAAGGCTGTCGATCACCGCCGGGAAACCGGCGCAGTGCTGAATTTCATCGATAAACACATATGTCATCTTCCCCGGCGCGAGACGCTCCTTTATATAAGCGTGCAGCGCCGCCGGTTCATGCAGCGGAAAAAAATCGAAGTCCTCCAGATTGACAGCGACAATCTGCTCCTCTCCAACTCCGCCTGAGCGCAAATAATCCTGATAGATCTCGAGCAGTGTGGATTTGCCGCAGCGCCGGACCCCCGTCACAACTTTGATCAACCGCTTGTCGCGGAAGCTGATGAGTTTATCCAGGTACTCTTTTCGTTCCAGCCTTTGCGGTGCCATCTCGCGTCTCCATGGTTGCTCAAAGAAGTCTCTCCCAAAAAACACAGAAAAGCAATTGTTTTTGGATTGAAATCCTAAAAATCGTCTTTCCGCAAAAAAAGACCCGCCGGGGGCAGGGTCACTGCCGGGGCCTGCTGTTTTGCGGGGCGCCCGCGGCGCGGGGAGCTTTTGGGGACGGCCGTGCCCCCGGCAGTGCCCGGCAGAGCCCCGGCCCGGGCGGGAATTTTTTTGCGGAAATGATAAGAAAAGCGGCGGCGGGCCGCTTTTTTTATGCGCTTATGGTTTTACAACGGAGAAAAAATTCCCTATTCTCTTTCCGTTCAATTCTTCTGCGGACCTCCGGCGCTGCCGCGGCTGAAGCCGGACGCATCCGCAAGTCCGAGAGTTTGCAACCATCCTGCCCGGAGAAGGACAAAGCATGACCAAGATCATTCCCGATGCCGCTGTACAGCAGGAACTCGCACTGCGCGGCATTGACGCATCGACCGGGGTGTACGGCGACCACAAGGTTCAAATCGGCACGGGGCCGGCCATCCGCCTTGACGAAATCGCGACGGTGAACCTCCCCTACCCCGGCTTCAAAACGGCGGTCAAAACCGGGGGCAAGGCGGGGCTGCGCGTCAGCGCGGATGCCGCGCTCGCAACCCTGCATTCCCGCACCGGCACGCTGGACGCCAAGGGGCTGCTCGGCGCGCTCAAGGTCATGCAGACGCAGACGGCGAAGCTGGATGCGCAGGGCAAGCTCACCCAGGCGCAGAAGGAGGACTCTTCGTGGACCTTCACTGCCGCGGTGCAGAGCCTTTCCAACCGCGAGCTGTCGGCGGTGTATCAGACCTTCACGTCGGCGGAGATGGATCTTCTGCAGACGGCCCTCATGCACGAAGGCCAGACCAACCGCGCCGCCTCCGACGCGCGCAAGGCCGCGGCCCAGCTTTTCGACCTGCAGGCGCTGGTGCTCAAGGAGATCAGCAACCGCTACTCCAACGAGCAGATCGACCAGACCGCCGGCGATCTGGTCATAGAAGGCATGCCCGAAAACGACGTGGAAGTCATAGACAGGCCCAAAACGCTCACCGAGCAGTTCGGAAGCAGCGGCAAGGTTGCGAAGCACGTCGAAGCGCACGACATTACGGCGGCCAATCTGCTTTCGCTCACCGAAGTCGGCGCCCGCAGCGCCACCGTGCGCGAAAAAACGGCTCAGGCCGAACAGGCCAAGCTCAACTCCCGCGGCCTGGACGACGTGACCGTCAAGGAAATCGGCGACACCCTGCGCAAGGCGGAGCTGACCATCAACATCCCGACAGAACACCTCATCGGCGGGCCGAACTCCATCTTCGATCACCCCGACGATCCCATGGTCAACATCCATCACCTGCACGATCAGGACATCCATCCCAAGGGCAAAGGCTACCTTGACGAGCGCGCCTCCACGGAAGAGGTGCTCTTCCCCGAAATGAAGGGCCACGACATCAACGCCGACGAACGCCCGCTGTACGGCGCGCTCAACATCCAGGGCCGCAGCGGCGGCGCGATCAGCGAGAACGCCGGCTACGGGCGTTCCGCCGTTGTGCTCAAGCCGGAGGTCGCCAAGCGCGCCACTTTCATCGCCAACGACACCTTCTTCGCCGTCAAGATCAAAATTTCAGAAGAGCGGCGGCAGAATTTCTACAGGCTTCTGGACGGCTCAAAACTCCCGAAAAGCCTGAGGACCGCCCTGAAGGACCCCAATTCGAAGGAAAGGAAGGACTTTGACGCCTGGCTGGACGAAGTCGCGGAGGATCCCGACGCCACGGTGCTCAGCTTCAAGCCGGGCGCGCCGCCGGAAAGCGTCCGCCTCCATCTCTCTGATGAGGATCCGATCAAAGAAGAATCGATTTACAGCACCTTCAAGGGCTTTCTTACGGACTGCTTCGGGGATGCCGAGGCCACGCGCGGCATCATGGCCACCCACGACAACCTGGAAGCGCTCATCACCCAGATGGACTCGGTGGCGGGCAACAGCCTGGCCCGCGCCGTCAAGGAAAACAAGCAGGGCAACATCTCAAGGATTGTCCTGAGCAACGTGCAGTACATCGAAGCGCAGATTCAGGGCCCGCTCATCCCCAGCCGCGACATCGCGGAAATCCGCATCGACATGGTGGACGTCCCCCAGAAAAACCGCGCCGACCTGCGCATTCAGGCGATGCAGTACGAAAGGGAAACGGGCATCAAGGTCACCCTCATCGAAGACCCGGACAGCCAGGAGAAGGACGACAACGCCGTGGACCGCGCCACGCTGCGGCAGGACGCCTTCAACGCGCAGCACATGGATCAGGCGGCCCTCGAGGCGGGCAAAAACGAGTATCTCGAGCATCTGGACGAAAAGGTCCTCGCCTATGCGCAGGCAAGCGGCCTGTCAAACGGGCTGCCCCAGGGCGAGCTGAGGCTTGAGGGCAACGCGCTGGCAGCCTTTGGCCAGAAATTCCTCGACGCAGTGGATAAAGAGCTGGCCAACCCCAACCCGCACACCGTCGAAGACCTCCTCACCGTCGCGTTTGAAAACGCGGTGCGCCCCATGCTCACGCACAAGGCGGCACTTCTGCGCGAGCTGAACAACAGCAATCTCAACCCGGCGCAGAGGGCCGCCGTGGCCAAATGGGTTGTTTCCGCCAAGGACTTGAGAACCGTCGAAGAGCTGCGCGCCATCCTCAAACACGCCGGAATTCAGGCCGCGCTGCTCAAAGAAATCACCGAAGCCGAGCCGCCCATGCCCCCGGAACAGATCTTCCGCCGCATGAACGCCCTTGCCGCCGACATGGACAGGGACCTCGTGGAGGTTATCAACGCCTTCGACGACCCCGATTTCGGCGCGGAAAACAAAAACGTCGAGCAGGACCGCGTTTCCTTCATGTCGCTGGCGCTGCTGCAAAACGCCGATCCCCCCATGGACGGCGCGGCCATGCGAAAGCTCTATGACCGCCTGAACAGCCCCGCCTGCCGCACCATGATGGAGCAGGTGAAGGGCCTCCTCCAGGACCGGGGTCTGCAGGACTGCGAAGACCACCCCCGGATCAGCATCATCTACAACCAGCTGTACCTGACCGCCGGTCACGTCGGGAAAGCCGCAGGACAATTTTTCAAGGATATCAAAGGGTTCGAGGGAGAGCTTTCGCTCCTCCAGGAACCGCTGCGCACCGCCCTGCGCGAGGCTGCGCCGCAGGTTGGCCAGAAGCTCGACGAGCTGCACCCGGGCTACGCCCCCATGCCGGTCCCGGCCAACCCGCAGGCCATGCCCCAGAACGACGGGGAGCGCCGCGCTTTCTGCCTCCAGCTGCTGAGCACCTACCTGAACAACGAGCAGACCTTTGAGGAAGGCACCGCCGTGCACGGCCGCGGGCACATCGTGCGCGCCTTCATCTTTGCCACCGTCATGTGCAACATCCTGCAGGAGTACGGCATCAAGGTAGACAAAAACGCCGTGCTCTGCGGCATTGCCGGCCATGACATGGGGCGCGAGGGCACCGGCGGCGACAGATGGGAAGAACGCAGCGGCAACATGACCGCCGAGGCCATGAGCAACGCCTTCGGCCCCAACACCATGGGGCAGGAATACGCGCAGGAAATCAAAGACTGCATTTACGCCCACAAGAGCAAGACCCTGGAAGGCATGCTGCTCAACGCGGCCGATTCCCTCGACATCGGCCGCACAAAAGACTTCAAGCCGGAAAACTTCCTGTTCCTGAAAGGCAGGGAAGGCGAAATCCCGGGAAGCGAAGCAAAGAAAATCCGCGAGCAGCTCCAGAAAGAGGCCGACCTGCTCCAGCGCCTGACCAACCCGCTCTGCGCCAACCGCCAGACAATCATGCAGCTGCAGGAGCTGGCCGCAGAAGCAGACGCGCAGGGGAACAGCTCACTGGGCGACTTCTACTTCGAGAAGAAGCAGGAGCTGATCGACGCCGTGGCCGACCAGTTCCGCGACGACTGGACCATAAGCAACGAAGACTACATGACGCGCTTTGAGAACGTCGTGCGCAACAACCCGCAGATGTTCCCCCTGCTCTCGAAATACTACCATTAATCCACGGGCGAAAAGGCCATTGCAAAGGGAGAATGCATGGAATTTGAGGCAATCCTGCACGAATTCGGACTAAAAACCGGGGCCGGCGTTCTCGCTCCCGACGAAAACGACAGCGTTTCCCTGCTGTTCGACAATGAGCACGAGATAACCTTCCTCCTCAACAAAAAGGACGGCGCCGTACTCTTTTACTCCGAAGTGGGCGATTCCCGCACTCTCGACAGGGAAGGCTGCATGCGCCTGCTCACCGCGTCGCTGCTGGGCGCGCAAACCGGCGGCGCGGCCCTCGCCGTGCACGACAGGCTCGATAAGGTGGTGCTCTGGAAACGGTACGACGACAGCTTTGAAGACTGCACGGATCTCGAAAAGGCCATCAACGCCTTCCTCGCGCAGATCGTCCACTGGAAAAACCAGCTCATGGCCCCCGCCCCCGCGTCACCAGACGCCGTCCCGCCCCCGCCTCCCCCGTTCGGCCCGGGAATATCGGTCTGAACGCAAAAAAACGAAGAAAAAAAGGCCCCCCCAGCGGGGGCCTTCTGGTTTGCGGGGAGAGAGAAAAGATGCCTCCGGCTCTGTGAGCCTCCGGCAGTGTCCCTGCCTCCGGCGGCTGGGGGGAATGATTCCCCCCAGCCCCCCCCGATGGAGATTCGGGGGGGAAGACACCCTCGCCTCAGCCCGGCCGCTTCCCCCTGCGGGGCGCGCAGCCGGGTGGGATGGGAGTCAGGAGAGCCCCCTCATTTCAGCGGATATCGACGACCGAGAAGCCGGCAAGCGCCACGGCCTGTTTCAGCAGTTCGCCGGCCACGTTTCCTTCTGTTTCGATGGTCGCCTTTTTGGCGGCGAGATCGACCGTGGCTTCCTTCACGCCGGGGACCGAGCGCAGGGCCTTTTCAACGGCGCTCGCGCAGTGATTGCAGTTCATGCCTTCGACAGACAGGACTTTCGTCATGGGGATGCTCCTTAATGTTGCGGGTTCACCCCCTTCGCGGACGGTTCCGCAGGGGGGCGGCGTTTCCATGGCCATATGCCGCGGCTCAAACAGCCGCAGGCGCAGCGCGTTGCTCACGACGCTGACGGAACTGAAACTCATGGCGGCCGCGGCGATCATCGGGTTCAGGGTAAGCCCGAACGCCTTGTAAAACACGCCCGCCGCCACGGGGATGCCGACACAGTTGTAAAAAAAGGCCCAGAACAGATTCTGCCGGATGTTGCGCATGACGGCCCGGCTGAGCTGGATGGCGGAAACCACGTCCAGAAGGTCGCTCTTCATCAGCACGACGTCCGCGGATTCCATGGCGATGTCCGTGCCCGCGCCGATGGCGATGCCCACGTCCGCCCGCGCCAGCGCCGGCGCGTCGTTGATGCCGTCGCCCACCATGGCGACCTTCTTCCCCGCCGCCTGCAGCCCGCGGATTTTCCTTTCCTTGTCCTGCGGCAGCACGTCGGACACAATCTCCCTGATGCCCGCCTGCCTGCCTATGGCCGCGGCGGTGCCCGCGTTGTCGCCCGTCAGCAGGATGACCTCAAGCCCCATCGCCTCCAGCTCGGCCACGGCCTGGCGGCTGGTCGGCTTGATCGTGTCCGCCACGGCCACAAGCCCCGTCACCCTGTTCTCCCGCAGGCAGTAAAGCGGCGTTTTGCCCTCCGCCGCGAGGCGCAGGGCGCGGGCTTCCAGCGGGTTTTCAATCCCCCGCTCCCGCAGCATCCGCGCGTTGCCCACGGCGCAGGCCGCGCCGTCCGCCCGCCCCGCGATGCCCTGCCCGGGAATCTGGACAAAATCCGAAACGCCAAAAAGCGCCGCCCCACGCCGCTTCGCCTCCTCCACCACGGCCGCGCCCAGCGGATGCTCGGAATACACCTCCAGCGACGCCGCGATCACAAGCGCCTCTTCAGCGTCCGCCCCGTCCGCGGCGAAAATGTCGGTGACCCGCGGCCGGCCCTCCGTCACGGTTCCCGTCTTGTCCAGCACAACCGTGGTGATGCCGCCCGCCGTCTCGATGGCTTCGGCCGACTTGAGCAGGATGCCCGCCGCCGCGCCGCGCCCCGTCCCCACCATGATCGCCGTGGGCGTGGCCAGCCCCAGCGCGCACGGACACGAGATGACCAGCACCGCTATGCCGATGGACAGCGCAAACTCCGCGTCCTGCCCCAGCAGCAGCCATATCCCCGTCGCCGCTGCCGCGATGGCGATGACAACGGGCACGAAAATGCCGCTCAGCGTGTCGGCGAGGCGGGCGATGGGCGCTTTGGACGAAGTCGCCTCGTCCACCAGCCTGATGATCTGCGCGAGCGTCGTGTCCTCCCCCACCCGCGTGGCCCGCATGAGAAAACGCCCGGCGGTGTTGATGGTGGCGCCGGTCACAACGTCGCCCGCCGCCTTCTCGCGCGGCATGCTCTCGCCCGTCAGCGCCGACTCGTCCAGAAGCCCGCTCCCTTCGGTGATCACCCCGTCCACGGGCACCTGACCGCCGGCCTTAACCACCAGAACGTCGCCCGGGGCCACCTCCTCCAGCGGAATGACCGACTCCTCCCCGCCCCGCACCACCGTCGCCGTCCGGGGCGCGAGATCCATCAGCCGCGCAATGGCCTCGGACGTCCTGCCCCTGGCCCGCGCCTCAAAAAACTTGCCCAGCGTGATCAGCGTCAGAATCATGGCCGCGGACTCAAAATACAGGTGCCCGGCGAAATGCCGCACCACCTCCGTCTCCCCCGCGCCCGCGGCAAACGCCATCCGGTAAATCGCGTACACCCCGAACACCGCCGCCGCCCCCGAACCCAGCGCAATCAGCGAATCCATGTTCGGCGCACGCGCAATCAGCGTCGTAAAGCCGTTCCGGTAATACCTGAAATTGACGCCTATCACCGGAATCGTACATAAAAATTGTGTAAAAGCATACGCGAGAGCGTTGCGCTCCCCCGCCAGGAACGAGGGCAAAGGCAGGCCCGCCATGTGCCCCATCGAAATGTAAAAAAGCGGAATCGTAAACAAAAACGAGACGAAAAGGCGGATTTTCATGAGGCGCAGTTCTTCATCCGCACCGCCCGCGCCGCCGCCCGCGGCCGCGCCGGAGCCGCCCCGCGCGCCTGTCCCCCGGCTCCGGCGCGAATCCCCGCCGAGAAGCGCCGCGCCGTACCCCGCGGCCGTCACCGCCGCCGCGATGTCATCCGGAGAAAGCGCCGCCTCGTCAAAACTGACGCTCATGCTGTTCTTGAGCAGGTTGACGCTGGCCTCCTTCACCCCGTCCAGAGCGGAAACCGCCTTCTGAACCCGGCTGGAACAGGCCGAGCAGCTCATCCCCGTGATCACGAACTGTTCTTTCCGCATACGCTTTCCCCGTAAAAACAACTGTGGCCGCAAAGGCGGAAGCGGGAGCCCCGCGCAGCAGGGAGCCGCCGTAACCTCAGGGAAGTGCCCCTCTTGTACCCCCTCCGCACGGCGGGAGCCCATGATTGGCCGTCATGCGGTTTGCACGGGCGCGGCGTGGGTGAAGTCCCGCCCCCCCCGTAAGGCAGAGGGAGCCCGCGCGCCCCGCCCCTCCGTCAGCGCCGGAGATGGATGCGGCTTTCCCCCGCGCCGGATGGGCGGGCGGGAAAAAATGGAAACGGCAATCATTCCCTGTTTGACTGACGCTATATGTATAGCTATAGGTATAGATAAATCAAGAACGCACTTTTTTTATAGTGACTATCAAAAAGGAAACCGCCATGCACGCCTGCTGCCATTCCGCCGCGCCCGCCGCGGCGTCCGGGGAATCTCCCGCCGCGCCTGAACCCCACTGCCCGGTGGAAGCGACGCTCTCGCTTATCGGCGGCAAATACAAGGCGCTGATTTTATGGAAGCTCATGGGCGGCCCGCTCCGCTTTTCCGAGCTGCACCGCGAAATGCCCGCCGCCACGCCCAAAATGCTCACCCGGCAGCTGCGGGAACTCGAGGAAAACGGGCTGGTCCGCCGCGAGATCTATCCCGTCATCCCCCCGAAAGTGGAGTACTCCCTCACCCCCTTCGGCCGCACCATCCGCCCCGTCCTCAAGGCCATGTACGCCTGGGGCGACGGCTACCTGACCAGGCAGGGGCTTACGCCCAACTGCCCCATGGCGCCCCTGCCCTGACAGGCCGCGCCCCAAAAAGCCAACGCCCCCTCGCCCGGACGGCCGAGGGCCTCCCCGCGCCTACGCCTGCCGCATCAGCCCGCTCAGCCCCCCTGAGCCGGACGCGCGGGCCATTTTTCCGCTGCGCCCCTGCTCCTCGCCCCCCTCGCCCGGACGGCCTCCGCCCCCGCGCCGCGCGCACAAAAAGCCCCGCCGGGGGGCGGGGCTGTGAGTCAGGCGGCGGGGAGTCAGGCAACGGGGCCCGCGGCGTTACTCTATCACCGGGAACTTGCCGCCCCGGGTGGAATGCTTGATCTGTCTGCCCTTCGCATCTGTCGTATTGAGGAGAATCTGGGCGCACGACTTGCGGATGGAGCGGATGAAGCTGCCATCAGAGCTTACCGCGAAGTGGCTGTACTCCCCCAGATCCTTTTGCATCAGGAACTTGCCTGCGGGGCTGCTGCCGTCGGCCAGCGCGTTCATGCCGGCGAGGGTGACATCGAGCCCCTTCATCACCCTGCGCTCCAGATTGCCTACCGCCCACGGAATGCTGGAGGCCATGCCGTAAAGCATGGCGTTCTTATCCATTTTTTCAAGCTTTTCCGGGCCGGCCGCCTTGAACTGCTTGAAAAAGTTTTCTGCGGTGGACTGCGCTATCCGCACATAATTCACGGAATTTTTGATATTCTTGGCAAGGCTCGTGGAGTGCGCATCCAGATCGTACAAAAACACGCCCTTGCTCATGCCGCGCAGCTGCGTGCTGTCCACATTGTAGTCAAAATAATTGGCCAGCTTTTTCACGGTGCTCTCCATGGCGCGCATCGTGCTCGAACTGCATTCAAAATGCCCGTCAACCATCCTGCCCTTCTGCCTCTGCGTGTAGTATTCCGTGAGCAGCTTGTCCATCTCTGTC
>Ga0208297_1001001_pt1 | contig 35734 bp, 31 predicted proteins | sample LMS_cellobiose_e_FD_187367 | JGI IMG/M metagenome (GOLD analysis project Ga0208297, IMG submission 187367) | Rumen-fistulated moose microbial communities from Alaska, USA - LMS_cellobiose_enrichment (SPAdes) (version 2) | ecosystem: Host-associated > Mammals > Digestive system > Stomach > Rumen... | reverse complement strand
AATTGAAAATATGGTCCTGACCTATCGTCGGCACCATTTTCTTCCTCTCTAATCGTAAATTACCCGTTTTGTCCCCGCTTGTTACGGCTGTTATGGGCTTTTGTGTGTTATCGGACTTTGTTTGTCTTGCACTATAGATCATCAGAAACGAGTTATTCTTGCAATGAAATATAAAACGACGCCCTGAGGTGATCTATGCCGCACGAAGCTCCAAAACCCGACAACGAGAAGATCGTTGAAGCCTACAAACAGGAGGAATGGACCATGAATGAAGTCAAAATCGCAGTCTTGCAACTTGAGTCTTGTAACTTGTATCTTGCAACTTGGCGAAAATCGCGGAATTTCCTTCGTTGAAAACTTGAAAAAACGGCGGAGACGGGTAATATTATGATTCTGACGAGGAGAGATGGTCGAGTGGTTTAAGGCAGCGGTCTTGAAAACCGCCGAGGCGCAAGCCTCCGGGAGTTCGAATCTCCCTCTCTCCGCCATTTTCAGCCTCAAAATGTGCAAACTTGCCCCGTTTTGCCCCACTTGATACGGGTGTTATGTGCTTTTGCGTGTTATTGGATGCGTTTCCTGTTTTTTCTCAAACAGAGGTTTCGAATGTCAAGAGAAAAGAAGGTCGCACCGATGAAACTTGCTGTAGGTTCCATCCGAAGAAGAGGTGTCCACGGATACTTCGCCTATCGCTGCCAGGTCAACGGCAGAAGAACGGAAATCTCCCTCCAAACCAGAGATTATCATGAGGCTTTGAAAAAAGTCGCTGAGCTGGTTCCGATCGCCCAGGCACGGACCGCAGAAGTCATTGCGGCACATGTCAATGAAGCCCGCGGATTCGCCAAACAGGCAACCGATTTGGCTTTGACGGATGCCTGGTCGCAATATGAACAGCACCCGGACCGGGCGATGCCGCATACGGTCAGCGAGCAGCTGGCTTACCGTTCCAGTTTTCAGGAATTTGTTGATTTCGTAACTCGTTCCGCGACAAAAGAAGAACGGCAAAAGCGGATTTCCCATACAACGATCTCGCTGGTAAAGGAAATCACTCCGACTGTCGCAGCGGAATATGCCGCATATCTCCGGCATCAGCCATTAGCCGTGGATACGCATAACCGGAAACTCAAACGGATCCGGAAAGTGTTTTCCGTCCTCAAGGAATATCACGGCGGGGATAATCCGTTTTACGCCAAATCGTTATTCCGGAGCGAACGCGAGGAACAGGACACGATCGTCCGTCGTCAGGCGTTCACGAAAGACGAGGAACAGCGTCTGCTGGAAGAATTGCGGTCTCCTAAACATAAATTAATGAATAAAGAGGAGATCCGGATTGTTTACACCATCGGAATGTATACCGGACAGCGTTTGAAGGATTGTGTTCTGCTGCAATGGCAGAATATTGATTTGCCGCACCGCAGGATTTATGTCAAACAGTTCAAGACCGGCAAAGAAGTTTCCATTCCAATGGCACCGCAACTTTATGACGCGTTGACAGATGCCCTGCAATGGAAATGCAATCAGTATGTCTGTCCGAAAACAGCCGCGCGTTACAACAAGACGAATGCCGATGGCAAAAACGTCGGCAACAATCTGGTGGATATCGATGTCCTGCGGGTGATCCGCTGGATCGGTTTAGACCCCTCGGTTTCGGTTCCCGGTCGCAAGAAGAAAATGACAGTTTACGGATTTCATTCCCTGCGGCACAGTTTCGCCAGTTTCTGTGCAGAAGCGGGTGTCCCGAAAGCAGTATTGCTCTCGATCCTAGGGACCGAGTCGGAAATCGCAGACAAGTATTACACGCATGTCGGCAACGAAGCGCAGGAAAAAGCGATCGCGGCCATCAGTGGAACGGAGATCGTCAATTCCGCGGAGAATCGGATCCGGAAGGCATTGGATTTTATTGAGCACATTCCATCCCCATTACGTGACGATATGGTCCAGTTGCGTGAAATCCTGATCGGAGCCTGACGAAGCAAGAAACCCAAACGCCCCGGTGAATTGTTCACGACCGGGGCGTTTTTGTCCATTTTGACAATCAAATCGAAAACACACCCTTTTGTAATGAAAATTGATTTTCAACTTATTTTCAAGATTGACAATTAAGACTGCGATGCTATATTGACACGAAGAAGAAACAGTTGAGAGTTGAGGACCTATGAAGCGAACAAAATCCTATCGAAACCATCAAAAAATACCCGTCAAGAGCTGTTTTCTCCGTTTAATGAATTTGATTGTGTTTTCCCAACCGCCATGAGACAGATTTTACAGAAAGGCGAATGAATCATGGATACTCTGTCTTTTCATACTATCGTTAATTTTATATGGAATATTGCAGACGACTGCTTGCGGGACGTCTATGTCCGGGGCAAGTATCGCGATGTCATTTTGCCGATGACGGTGATCCGGCGGCTGGATGCGGTTCTGGAAAAGACCAAGCCCCAGGTTTTGAAAATGAAAGAAAAACTGGATTCGGCGGGGATCACTAACCAGACTGCGACTTTGTGCAAGGTCACCGGCGAGTCATTCTGCAACAGTTCTCCGTTCTGCCTGCGGGATTTGAAAGCAAAAAACAAAGCGCAGCAGCTCAAGAGCGATTTCGAAGCGTATCTGGACGGTTTTTCGCCCAATGTGCAGGAGATCCTGGCAAAATTCAAGTTCCGCAATCAGATATCCACGATGGTGGATGCGGATATCTTAGGCGCAGTCATCGAAAAATTCGTTTCGCCGACCGTCAACCTGTCGCCGTATCCCGTTCTTTTCGACGACGGCTCGGTCAAACTGCCCGGACTGGACAATCATACCATGGGGTTGATTTTCGAAGAACTGATCCGCCGTTTCAATGAGGAGAACAATGAAGAAGCCGGGGAACACTTCACCCCGCGCGATGCCATCGAATTGATGGCGGATCTGATCGTCATGCCGATCGCAGATCAGCTCAAAGACGGCACCTACACCTGCTACGACGGGGCTTGCGGAACCGGCGGGATGCTCACGATCGCCCAGAACCGGCTCATCGAATATGCCAAAAAGCGGCACCAGAACCTTTCGATCCACTCGTTCGGTCAGGAGATCAACCCGGAAACCTACGCCATCACCAAGGCCGACATGCTCCTTTCCGGCGAGGGGGAACAGGCGGAGAATATCGCTTTCGGCTCCACGCTCTCCGCGGACGGTTTCCCCACCAGGCAATTCGACTTCATGCTGTCCAATCCGCCGTACGGCAAGTCGTGGAAAGTCGATCTGGAAAAACTGGGCGGAAAAAAGGATGTCCTTGACCCGCGGTTCGTGACCCAGTTCGCCGATGATCCGGAATTCAAGATGCTGCCCAGGTCCAGCGACGGGCAGATGCTGTTCCTGCTGAACAACATCTCCAAAATGAAGCACTCCACCCGATTGGGCAGCCGGATCGCTGAAGTCCACAACGGGTCCTCGCTCTTCACCGGCGACGCCGGATCGGGCGAAAGCAATGCCCGGCGATTTATCATCGAGAACGACTATCTGGAGGCAATCATCGCATTGCCGGAAAATATGTTTTACAACACCGGCATCGGGACTTTCATCTGGGTGCTGAGCAACCGCAAAGCTCCGGCACGGCGTGGGAAAATCCAGCTGATCGACGCGACCGGGATGAAATCGCCGCTGCGCAAGAACCTTGGTAAAAAGAACTGTGAACTCACGCCGGATATCCGTAAAAAGATCATCGACCTGTATCTGCGGTTCGAAGAGACGCCCGAAAGCAAGATCTTCGACAATGCCGAGTTCGGGTATCAGCTCATCACGGTTGACCGTCCGCTCCGGCTGCGGATCGACCTTTCGCGGACGATCCCGGAAAACGTTCTTTCCGCCAAAGACCGGAAAGACTGGGAAAAGGCCGTCGCTTCTTTGCCGGATTCCGTTCCGATGGATGACTGGAACGCCTTTGCCAAAGCGACGAAACTGAAAGCGACGGTCTTGAAGAAAGTCCGTCCGCTCATTACTTCGGTGGATGAGAATGCCAAGCCCGTTGCCGGCGAAGCGGACAGCAATCTGCGCGACACCGAACGCGTCCCGCTGCTTTACCCCGGCGGTTACAAGGCGTTCTTCGACAAAGAAGTCAAACCCTTTGTCCCGGATGCCTGGGTCGATGAAAGCAAAACCGAGACCGGGTATGAACTTTCGTTCACCAAATACTTCTACAAACCGGTGCAGCTGCGGTCGTTGGAGGAGATCACCGCCGATTTGCGCCAGCTGGAAAAAGAGACCACCGGTTTGCTTGACGAGATTCTGGGAGACCAATGATTATGGATACCAATAAAATTATCGGCTTGAGAGGTGCGAAGTGAACCAGACACCATTTTTTGCCACCTCCAAGTCAAATATCTCCATCCATGTTTTTAACATGCTGAACGAAAAATGGTTACAGCAAAATTCAGTTGTTAAGTGTTATTTAACAACTGCCGCCGCGGATCGTGCAGATATGGCGGAACTTGAAGCGATGGAATCGCGCGTTATCCGTAGGCGCGGTAAAGGAGTCAAAAAATGACGCCAGCAGAAATGATAACCATTATTATCTCTGTTCTCTCTTTGATTGTTGCTATAATCAGCTGGTGTATCTCGCATTATGTCAACAAGCGGATGTTGGGCATTGAGGAGAAGCGTGAACAGGACCGGTTACGGGAAGCGAATACCGGTAAGGTCAAAGTGGTCCTGACGAAAGATAATCAGTTTCTGATATACAACGAAGGTCCAATAGACATTGAGGTCACTGAAATCTTTTTCAACGGGATCGAGATAAGAAAACATCCGTGTTTTGAGCATTTTGACCTGAACTCCATAAAACTTCCGACTGGCAGTTTTTATTCTCTGTCTTTTGACCATGAAGTGTCAATGGAGCCGCAATATCTGCCGCCGTTTGATGTCCAGGTGAAATGGAAAACCTCAAACGGGGATTGTCAACAACAGGAAATGACGGTGAATTGGATATGAAAATGACGCCTTATCCCGCATACAAACCCACCGAGCTCCCCTGGCTGCCGAAAATCCCGGAACACTGGAAGATCATTCGAGCAAAAAATCTTTACTCTAAAGCAAACCGCCCGGTTGCCGAAAATGCCGAAGTCGTAACGTGTTTTCGCGATGGGCAAGTCACATTACGGAAAAATAGAAGGACAACTGGTTTTACTGAGTCATTAAAGGAAATTGGCTATCAAGGCATTATGAAAGGCGACTTAGTAATTCACATAATGGATGCTTTCGCAGGTGCTATTGGCGTTTCAGATGCGGATGGTAAAGGTACTCCTGTATATAATGTCTGTGTCGCAAAGGATGAACAGACCAACAATTACTACTATGCTTCGATTGTTCGCGAAATGGCAAAAAGAGGGTTTATCCAATCATTATACCGGGGTATTAGAGAAAGGTCCTCCGATTTTAGATATGAAGTTTTTGCGGCGCAATACTTGCCTGTTCCCCCGCCGGACGAACAGACGCAGATCGTTCGCTATTTGGATTCGATGACGGCGAAGATCAACAAACTGATCCGTGCCAAAAAGAAACAGATCGCCTTGCTGCAGGAACAGAAACAGGCGATCATCAACCAGGCAGTCACCAAAGGACTGGACCCCAACGCCGAAATGAAAGACTCCGGCATCGACTGGCTCGGGAAAATCCCAAAGCACTGGGAGATTAAGCGACTTGGACATTTTTCCTCCTTGCAAAATGGAATTTCTGCCCCGGCAGAATATTTTGGTTCCGGTTTTCCATTTATGACCTATGGGGACGTTTATAATAATTACGAACTTCCCCGAAATTTAACTGGACTTGCGATGTCATCAGCCGAAGATCAGGCGAGATATTCTGTCCAAGAAGGCGATGTCTTTTTTACTCGTACTTCCGAAACGATTGAAGAAATTGCATTTGCCTCGACATGCATAAAACCAATACCACATGCAATATTTTCTGGTTTTCTTATTCGTGTTCGGCCTAACAAAAAAGTTATCAGGCCTTTGTTTTCAAAATATTATTTTCGCTGCATTTTATTGCGAAACTATTTCGTAAAGGAAATCAATTCTGTCATAAGAGCCTCGCTCAGCCAGCAACTGTTGAGAAATCTCCCGGTTTTATTGCCACCTGTAGTGGAACAAGAAAAGATTGCTCAACACCTCGAGCTGAATAGCAATAGTTTTCATGAGGCAATAAAAATAATTGAGAATGAAATAGTTTCATTGGTTGAATACAAAAACAGTCTAATATCATCTGTTGTAACCGGACAGGTCGACATTCGAAATATTCCAGTCGACGACTTCGACCCGGCAGATCTTGTTTCCGAAACTGAAGATGATTCCGAGAAAGAAAAGAATATTATAAACGCAAGCGAGGAGTGAAAAAGATGGAAAGTATTTTGGTATCGAAGTTGAGTCACAAGAAACGCTCTGTAAAAGATTTGATTCGTTTTATAACGACAAAATCCGGTAAAGTTCCTAATTTTGCATTACTACTTGGGGCAGGTTGCTCTATTACCTCCGGAGTGCGTTCTGCTTTAGAATTGTCAAAGATGTGGTTAAAAGAAATTTATGAAAGCGAGAAGGGTAAAGCGAATGATAACATTGATGAAATTAGGCAATATTTGAAAGACAATCATGCGACTTGGTATAATGCTAACCATGAATATAGCAGCCTTTTTGAAAAACGTTATGATCTGCCGGCCCAGAGACGAGCATTTGTGGAAGAAGAAGTTGCTGGCAAGTTCCCTTCTATCGGATATGCCTATTTGATAAGATTGGTAGAGGATTATTATTTCAACACGATATTTACGACAAACTTCGATGATTTGATTAACGAATCGTTTCACCTCTTTGCGGATGCAAATTTATCGGAAGATAAAAATGCAAGAGATTTAATGCGTCCAATTGTGTGTGCGCATGATTCATCTGTTAAAAGCATTTCTATAACCTCATCCCGTCCTAAAATCATAAAACTGCACGGCGATTTTTTATTTGATGACATCAAAAGTACTTTAAGAGAAACAGAATCACTGGAAGAGAACATCCGTAATAAATTTGTTGAATTTTGTAAAGAGTTTGGCTTAATTGTTGTCGGATATGCTGGAAATGATCGATCCATAATGGATGTGATAAACTATCTTCTTAAAAGTGATGATTATTTGAAACACGGATTATACTGGTGTATTCGCAAGGGCGACGAGATATCTGATGAACTGCAAAAACTTTTATGGAGGGATCGTGTTTATTATGTCGAAATAGATGGATTTGACGAATTGTTTGCTGAGATATATGAGTATGTGAATTCAGAAAAATACACCCTGCCATTGCCGCCGAGTTTACCAAATAAAAACGATATAATTTTGGAACGTCTAGTAAACAATGATTTTTTGCAAAATAGTCCATCAGATATTATAAAAAATGTGATGGACAAATTAAAAAACGAAAAAAGGAAAAATTCTTTCTTCAATAGTATAAAGGATGTATTGTTTCCTGAAGGTAAAATCGAGGATTTTCAGGGATTGTCAAGCTGTGAAACTTTTGAATTGTTTGAAATTGATCGCCTTCGCTCAACAAAGTGCTATGATGAAGCATTGGATAGGGCGAAAAAAGATATATCCAATCCGGATTATTCATTTTCGCTCAAGCATAAATTGAAACATTCTGTGGCAAACATTCTGAAACGGCAAGGGAAACTTGGCGAGGCTGTGAAATATTGTGACGAAATAATAAGAGACAGCAAATACAATCCAGAAGAATATTTTTTCAAAAATAAATTCTTGTTAAAGCACGAAGATAAAATTAAAAACTTGAGAGAATGCATTGATAAATATCCATATTCCCATAAACTTTATGAACAATTAGTCCATTATGAAAGCCAGCTTTTATCCCGACCATTCGTTGGTAAAGATAGATTATTAGTTGATATACAAAATGATTTGGACGCTGGGATACGTTGCAACCCCGATTTAGAAAACAATTGTTTCTCTGAAAAATTCTCGTTCATTTTAAAAAATCGCAGGTCCTACTCAGCCAAGTGGCATGATGATGCAACTCAAATCCTTAATCAATCCAAAGCACAGAACCCAGAGCACCCAGTGGTTTATGATTATAGAAGGCGGTTGATTGTTAGTTCTCCGACCATGACAGCTAATCAAAAGCGTGATGAATTGCTAAAGCTATGGGATGAGTTGGTCCTCAAACTTGATGAACGCTTTGATACCTATATATTTCAATGTCTGTTGCTTTTAGACGAGCAAATTGTCGACAAGAACAAGATTGATATAATCAAAAAGTTCATTGAGCAAAATGAATATAGGTTAAGTGGACGAGTTAGTTATACACGCCCCTTCGCTGATTTCTATGCTAGAAAATGCGGTTTTGTTACCAAGGCATTGCGGTTATTTGATAACATTTCAGAAGATGATTATGATTTTCCCATTTTATATGATCTAAAAGATTACTATTCACTCCTCAATAAAGATGACGAATTTGATGCATTGCTGTCAAGAGTGAGAGAACGTTTCAGCACCAGAGGTCGTCTCCGCGTAGATTTATTGCATGCGGAATATCATCAAGATTATGACGCGACCTTGAAAATACTAAAAGATTTGGATTCTGAAAAATATTATGAATACGAATTCTTTACGGAAGAAATGTATGCCTATCTTTGCAAAAGAAATTTTAATGAGGTTTTTCAACGTTCAAAGTCGATGTTGGAGACAATTACGTCGGATAGTGATCGAGCTTATTGTGATCTTATCAATTATGAAATCGCCCGCAAAGAATTGGGACGAAGCATTCGCCAGGAAAAACTCAAAGATGTAATTTCAAATGAAGCTTCTCCGCCCTTGAAGGTCGCAGCACATTTGATTTTAGAAAATCATAAAGATGCAAATGCATTGATAGAGGACAATGTCAAATTTGACTTTATTGCAGTCAATCAATATTTGAATACATTTGTTTTCAGGGAGTATCTTGATGATGCTACTAAGTGCAAACTAAAAAACAGACTGCAAAAAATCTATTAACAACCATTTTTAAGGGACTAAGTTAATGTTCACCGACACCAAAGAACGCGGGCTTGAAACGCTGATCGTAGATTGACTGCGCGAGCATAACGGTTACTTGTTGCGGGCATCAGGAGATGAATGCCGGAAAACGACTTGATTTCTTTTAAAACCGGTATATATTACGAAATGGAGGTTCATATGAGCGGCAGCATACCAACACCCGTAAAACTTTATCATATCGTTCATATTGACAAGTTGTCCTCCATTATCAAGGATGGAGGATTGCTTTGTGACGCGGTCATTCAAGCCCGTGAACCGGTCGGCACGACCATCGGCATGAGCAAAATCAAAAAACGACGTATGAAAGATTTGACTTTACCCTCATACCCCGATCTCTATGTCGGAGATTGTGTCCCTTTTTATTTTTGTCCTCGTTCCGTTATGCTCTATCTGTTTTTTGCGGGAGATCATCCTGAACTTGATTATCGCGGAGGTCAGGAACCTATAGTGCATTTGGTGGCAGACCTGCATATGACACTGCTTTGGACGAGACAAAATGGAATCAGATATGTGTTTACCTCTTCCAACGCAGGTTCGGGATATTTCAATGATTATACCAGTGAAAAGGATTTGGATAAAATCAACTGGAATGCAGTCCGAGCTCGCGATTGGCGCGACTGCCGAGAAGAAAAACAAGCGGAATTTCTTGTTGAAAACAAATTTCCATGGAACTTGATCGAAAGGATCGGAGTTTATTCCGTAACTCAATATTACCAGCTTTCCGGTATATTGTCAACAGCGGATCATCGTCCGCCAGTTGAAATCAAAAGGGATTGGTATTATTGAAAGGAGGTTTACGATGATACAATATATAAACGGCGATATCTTTGAGGCTGATGCAGAAGCGATGGTCAATACCGTGAATTGTGTCGGTATTATGGGGAGGGGTATTGCATTGCAATTCAAAAAGCGCTTTCCGCGAAATTATGAATTTTATGAAACCGCCTGCAAAAATCATGAAGTGGCACCTGGCAAAATGCTGGTATTTGAGACCGGGGAAATAGTGAATCCCCGCCTGATCATTAATTTTCCGACCAAGCGGCATTGGCGAGGCGCCAGTCGTCTTGAAGATATCAAATCCGGACTCGCGGCATTGAAAGAAGAGATAGTGCGGAATAACATAAGGTCCATTGCGCTTCCGCCTCTCGGATGCGGACTTGGCGGTCTCGACTGGAATATCGTAAAAAAAGAAATAGAAATTTCACTGCAGGAACTTTCGGATGTGAAAATCATGGTTTTTGAACCAGGCAATACTCCAAAAGCAGCGGAAATGACTCGGAACCGCGCAATTCCGAAGATGACCCCGGGCCGGGCGGCTTTGATAGAACTTATTAAACAGTATCTTTGCGGATTGCTAGACCCGTATGTGACCTTATTGGAAGTTCATAAACTTATGTATTTTCTGCAAGAATGCGGAGAACCTCTGCGTCTGAAATTCAAAAAAGCAATTTATGGACCATATGCGGATAATCTGCGTCATGTATTAAATCATGTAGAAGGTTATTTCGTTTCCGGATATGCTGATGGCGGAGACGATCCCAGGAAACAACTGCAAATAGTTCCCGGCGCAGAAAAAGATGCTGAAGAGTCTCTCAAAAAATATCCTGATACAACAGCGAGGATCCGAAAAGTGGAGGAACTGGTAGATGGATTTGAATCTTCTTTCGGACTCGAACTCCTGGCAACCGTTCATTGGCTGATTATAAAGGAAAACATCATGACCCTTGATCAGATCATTGAACATACACATAGCTGGAATGAGCACAAAAAACAATTCAGTGCCCGCCAGATAGCAATCGCTGTTTCCCGACTCCAGAGTAAAGGCTGGGTAAGTAATATTGGAGGTCTCGAATGCCATTCACAGACACCAAAGAACGCGGGCTTGAATCACTGATCGTTGACTGGCTGCGCGACCATAATGGTTACGAGCAGGGCGGGAATCCCGATTACGACAAGGAGCATGCGCTTGACACGACCCGGCTCTTCCGGTTTTTATATGCCACCCAGCCGGAGGAGATGGCGAAACTTCGCCTCAATGAGAGCGAGATCAAGCGCAAGCAGTTCCTCGACCGGATCCAGGGTGAGATCGCCAAACGCGGGATCATCGACGTCCTTCGGAAAGGGGTCTCGGTCTATCCCGCCAACCTGACGTTGTATTACCTGACGCCTTCCGCGAAAAATGCCAAGGCGGCGGAACGGTTCGACCAGAACATTTTCAGTGTGACGCGTCAGCTGCAGTATTCCAATGACAACTCCAAACTGGCACTCGACCTCGGGATTTTCATCAACGGGCTGCCGGTCATCACCTGCGAACTGAAAAACCAGCTGACCAAGCAGAATGTCCAGGACGCGGTGGAACAGTACCAGACCGACCGCGATCCGCGGGAGCTGCTTTTCAATTTCAAGCGTTGCATGGTGCATTTTGCCGTCGACGATGCGGAAGTGCGGTTCTGCACCCGGCTCGCCGGCAAAGATTCGTGGTTCCTGCCGTTCAACAAGGGATACAACGACGGCGCGGGCAATCCGCCGAATCCCGACGGGCTCAAGACCGACTATCTGTGGAAAGAGATCCTGACCAAACGCTCCCTTGCCGACATCATCGAGAATTATGCGCAGGTCGTGGTCGAGGACGACAAGAAGACCAAAAAGAAGAAGGAGAAGCAGATCTTCCCGCGGTTCCATCAGCTGTCGGTCGTGCGTTCTCTGCTCGGCGACACCTTCAAACAGGGGGTCGGGCACAAGTATCTGATCCAGCACAGCGCGGGCAGCGGCAAGTCCAATTCCATTGCGTGGCTCGCCCACCAGCTGATCGGACTGGAAAAGGACGGCAAAAACCTCATCAGCTCGGTGATCGTCGTGACCGACCGGGTCAATCTGGATAAGCAGATCAAAGACACGGTCAAGCAATTCATGCAGGTTTCCAGCACCGTCGCGTGGGCGACGACTTCCGGGGAACTGCGGGACGCGATCAAGAACGGCAAGAAGATCATCATCACGACGGTGCACAAATTCCCGTGGATCCTGGATGAAGTCGGTTCGGCAGGGAAAAATGCCACGTTCGCAATCATCATCGACGAGGCGCATTCCAGCCAGAACGGGCGTCTTTCCGCCAAAATGAATGTTGCTCTTTCCGGCGAATATGATCCGGACGACTCCATCGAAGACAAGGTCAACGCGCTGATGGAAGGGCGGAAGATGCTCAAAAACGCCAGCTACTACGCATTCACTGCGACGCCGAAAAATAAAACGCTGGAAATCTTCGGCGAATCGTTCGAAGACAGCGGTGTGGTCAAGCACCGTCCCTATCACAACTACTCCATGAAGCAGGCGATCCAGGAAGGGTTCATTCTGGATGTGCTGAAATATTACACCCCGATCACCAGTTACTATAAGCTGGCGAAGACCTCGGCCGACAATCCGCTGTTCGACAAAAAGAAAGCACAGAAACGTCTGCGCGCTTTCGTCGAAAGCAATGACTTCCCGATCTCCCGCAAAGCCGGCATCATCGTGGACCATTTCCATGAACAAGTGATTGCCAAAGGGAAAATCGGCGGCAAAGCCCGTGCAATGGTGGTCTGCAGTTCCATCGAACGCGCGATAACCTACTATTACGCGATCTGCCGCTGTCTTGAGGAGCGGAACAGCCCGTACAAGGCGATCATCGCTTTCTCCGGGGAAAAAGAATATAACGGGAAAAAACTGGATGAGGCAGTCATCAACGGCTTCCCCAGCAAGGACATAGAGGACACCTTCAAGGAGGAACCGTACCGTTTTCTGATCGTTGCCGACAAATTCCAGACGGGGTATGACGAACCGCTGCTCCATACGATGTATGTGGACAAGGAGCTTTCGGACATCAAGGCGGTGCAGACCCTCTCCCGGCTGAACCGGGCGTGTCCGAAAAAGAATGATACTTTCATTCTCGACTTTGCCGACCAGACCGAACAGGTAAAGGCTGCATTTGACCGGTACCACCGCACCACCATCCTTTCCGCCGAGACCGATCCAAATAAACTGTATGATCTGATCTCGGATCTGGAATCGGCGCAGGTTTACACCGAGGCGGATGTCGAAAAACTGCTGGAACTGTTCCTCAGCGGGGCTCTGCGGGATAAACTGGACCCGATCCTGGATGTCTGCGCGGATGTCTACAAAAACAGTCTGGATGAAGACGGCCAGGTGAAATTCAAAGGTTCGGCGAAAAGTTTTGTTCGGACTTATGAGTTTCTGGGTGCGATCCTGCCGTATGCCGACCCGAAATGGGAAAAACTCAGCACCTTCCTGACATTGCTGATCCCGAAACTGCCGTCGCCGCAGAATGACGACCCGAATTTCGAGGAACTGCTGAAATCCATAGATCTGGATAGTTACCGGGTCGAGGTCAAGAAACAGATTTCCATCAGCCTGGAAGATGCCGATGCCGAGGTCAATCCGGTCCCAGTCGGAGGTGGCGGGCACAAGCCTGAACCGGAATATGATGAATTAACCAGCATTCTGAAAATCTTCAACGACCTGTGGGGCAATATCGACTGGAAAGACAAGGACAATGTCCAAGCGCAGATCGCCCGGATTCCCGAGATGGTCTCGCAAGATGCGAAGTATCAGGCGGCGATGAAGAACTCCGACCGTCAGAACGCCCGTTTGGAAAGCGATGCGGTGCTGGCGACAGTAATGTTCAACCTCATGTCCGACAACATCGAATTGTATAAGCAGTATAACGACGATCCGAATTTCAAGAAATGGCTGTCCGACATGGTGTTCAATCTGACCTACAATAAAGGCGGCAAACCGTTTGTCAGCCAGTCAGGCACCAGCACTGGAGTATAACTGTGTCTGCCGGTTTGGCAAAACGGTCAAGTGGATGAAATCTGCATTATATCGAGGCTATTCATCATCTATCAAGCAATGCTTGAAGTTTTATTGATGCGCCTTTTGAATCTGATGCCGTTTCGTCCGGTTGATTTCCACGGCTTCGGAATCGTCAAGATTGGTAAAAATATATTTGAACCCCTGACGGATCAGATCCTGCCGGATCGCTTCGATTTTATCTTTGTATTCCGTAAAAACGGAATAGCATTCCGGCTGATCCAATGCCCTCAGATATTTGATATAATAAAAACCGCATTTCGTCATCAGGGGCGCGACCCATCCCGGACAATGCAGACAATATTTTCTGCAAGGTTCGGCGTCACTGTCCAGTACTTTGGAGAGGCTGGGACACCGGCTCATATATGAATACCTGACCTCATCTTTGATATAGGAGGTGCAGATACAGTTTTCCTCCACCCGGATATGCCCCCAGTATTCTTCCATTCCCTGCAGACCTTTTTCCATAAAAAGCTGCAGACAATGCAATTCCTGATGACGGCTGATCTCCTTGTAATAGGCTTCCAGTCCATCCCGTTTGTCCAGGAATTTGAAGACCTCGTTGTAGAAACGCACGAAATGGTCACTTGGAATCATGATCCGCCTCCTTCCGGAAGGTCTGAACGCAATGACCTTCACCGATTATCTTGACCTCGGAATGCCACGGCGTTCCCTCGCACATGCCCGCATTCACCTCGCTGGTCTGCAGACAGACATGCGGCGACGGGTCCAATTTCAATTTCCGCAGATGCCGGATCGCCGGACATTCGAACACTTCGAAAACGATCTCGTTTTCCGACACGGTGAGCTGGTATTTGCCGCGTTCGCGGTAGAAAAACCAGTTCAGATGTTCGATCAGTTCGGACGCGTCGCCTTTTTCCAGTTTCTCCCGGATGGATTTGTAAACATCGTGTCCGGTTTTCCGCAGGATCATTTTGAGCGCATCGACCCCGTAATGGTCCGCGATATAGTTCAGCGTGGTATTGGTCGTGCCGTGGAAGTCGCGGTGCAGTTCGTTGTTTTCCTGATAGCGCAGCATGTTCAATCCAGCTCGTCTTTGAATTCTTCCAGACACTTTTCGATCCGTTTTTTCGCCTCATCGGTCAGAGAGTCCATCTCCTGGGCAAAAGTGAACGGCGAAGCGATCAGACCGAGCTTGACGAGCGCGTATTTCTGCCCGTTCCAGCAGTTCTGGATATTACGCCCGTAAACGCCGTGGAAGACGCGGATCATGTTGTTCTGCTCCTCGACCGCGCCCGCAATGTTGCCTGCATCCACGCAGTCGGCGAGTTTGCGCATCATCTTGGAGCAAAGCGCGCCCATGCCGCAGATCATGCCGTCGTATCCGGCAATCAGGGCCTCGTCCGCCGCCCATTCCTGTCCCTCGAAAAACAGCGTCTTCAAACCTTTTTCCGCCCGCATCAGCAAAAGCTCGCGCCGGAGCCACATGTTCGAGGAAGAATTCTTGATCCCTTTCAGATTCGGGTGACGCATGATCTGTTCGAATTGATCGAGCGTGAAATTGATCCCATTGTTCGGCGGACAATGGTAGAGATACACCGGCCGGTCGGCGGCATCCAGCACTTTCAAAGTCGATTTGACCGGATCCAGCTTCGACGTTTTTCCGGGAGGCATGAATACATATGCATCAAAATCATATTTGCGGTAATTATTCATGATTTCAAGGGAACGATAAACACTGGTCCCATTGATTCCCACCAGCAATTCCATTCGATGACCGATGGAATCGGACACAAATTCTACCGCTTCTTCTTTGAAAGCATCGGAGAAACTGCCCCATTCGCCCATGGAGCCGAACAGGAATACTCCATCGATCCCATGTCGGATATTGCGTTCCAGAATGTTTTTCAACCCCTTTTTATCAAGATTTCCATTTTCCAGCAACGGAGTGACGGTTGCCGAATAAGTTTTGCTTGCCATGATTCAAAATCCTTTCGTTTAATTCAAAGATCGGCGGCAACACCGATGGTTATTTTTTGGGCCGGATCATATAATTCAGGGAATTTTCCATCCCAGGAAAAGTGCATGGATGCTCTCTCTATGACCACCGTTTCCGCGGACCGGTTGGTCACCTTGACCTTGCCGGTGCCGACGGTGCCGCCCGCCGCCGCGCCCGCGGCGACGACGCCGGAGTGGGTGCCGTCAGCGACTTCGAGCAGGAGGTCCTTGGCTCCGGTGTCGCTCCCGGCGGCAAAGTAGTTTGCCGCGGTGGCAACGGTGAGTTTGCCGATATAGGTGGTCTTGTTGTTCGCGGTATCGACCACGGCATGCGCCGCATCGATGATCGACGACGAGGGATCGACCGCCGCCGACAATACGGTGATCGACTGGTAATCCGCGCCGGTCGCGGCGCCTCCCGCGATCAGTCCCGCGCTGGTGGTCCCGCCGCTGATGACAAGGTTCGCCATACTGAAAACTCCTCCTATGAAATATTCGATGATATGAATTTCTGATCTTGGCGGTCACGGCGTCACCAGCGCCGCCATCACGGTCGTAGACGTATTGTGCATGGCGTCTCCGTGCACTTCGGTATAAAGCGCGCTGTCGGTCACGATCGCGCATTCTTCTCCCAATTGCGCACAATGGAAATTGCCGTACAGGACTTCGACGCCATTGATCTTCCGGCGCGGGAAAAGGATCCGTTCGCTGTCGCGGATCAGCACGGCGCGTTCCGCGTCGACCTCGGCGATGTAGAGTGGTGCGCGAAACCGCATGATGGTTTCGTTGTCTCCGGCGCGACGGGTATAGACCAGCAGGACTTTGTCCCCCAGCCGTATCCAATGTTGCTGGGTAGAGTCGGTTTCGACCGGCGTACCGTCGTCCCAACACCACGGACGGAGATCGCGCCACGCGAGCGCGTCATCGCTCAGTGCGCGGTACATTCCGCCATCCTCGGCGCGCAGAGTCATTGCATAACCGCCGTTCGGCAAACGAATCGCCGAAGGCTCGATGCAGCCGCGCAGCACCGGGAGTTCCAGCAGATTGCTTTTCGCCAGAAATTCGAAGGCGTCGCCCCGTTTCCGGTAAACCGCCGTCAGGGAAGCGAAGTGCGACGATTCGTGCCCGAAATAGTCGCACTTCACCCCGCTGTCGAGATAGATCGGCAGCACGATCTCGTCCTCTCCCCGCAGGACCGCCTGAGTGCAGGCGGTGCGGTAGGAACGTTCCACGCCGGGGAGTTCCAGCAAGCCGCGCGCGCTCCACATGCCGCTTCCCGGCGACCAGAGAGCATAGACCGCGCGTCCCGGCGGCGGGGCGACGGTGATCCGGTCATCCCACGAGGCGCATCCGTGTTCCGTGTAGTAACTGGTGCATCCGAAGACTGCCACGGAGCCGTCCCGCATGGCGAAAGGCCGGACATCCGCCACCCCTTCGACGAAGGGAGATCCGGGGAGTTCCCGGCTTCGGAAGGCGGGAATCTCCGCCGGGGCGCACCACCGTCCGCCCCGTGCTCCGCTAACGGAAAACATCGGATCGCCGTAATGGTCGGAGCCGTTGATCTTCTGCATGGTGGCGAAAAGTCCGCCCTCCGGCAGCGGGGCGACCGCCGGGTGGAACCAGGTGCGGACGGCGGTTCCGAAATGATCGAAATCAAGCAATTCGATATTCATCGTCCCGAAACCTTCTCCAGCAGATCGAACAACCGGTTGCGAAGTTTTTCCATTTCGCCGGGATCCTTGCAGTAAACGCTCATCGAACGGGCGAATCCGCGGCGGATCGCTGCGAGTTCGGCACGGTCTGCCGCGTCTTTCACCTGCCGCCGCGCCAGCCGGAAAAGTTCGACATCTTCGATGCCGTCGCGCATCGCCGAGGCGCGCAGACTGGGATATATCACACCGTCCTTTCCGGGATAGAAGAGCGCTCCCATGCCGTTGTTGTCGCCGTGCGTCGGATTCCACCGGCTCCAGTCGGGATCGCCCTCATTGCGGAGGCAGTCGTTGTAACGCCACATGTGCATGTGCCAGTAAAGAAATCCTTCGATATGATCGAACGCGATCGCTTCCCAGAAGAATGCCCGCGCGTTGATCCGGGGTTGGTCGACCCGCTCGAAATTGCCGAAGGGATAATATCCGCCGCCGCCGACATAGGTCCAGAAACGGGTGCGCCGGGTGCGGGCGATCTCGTTTTCGTAACGGGGCAGCGCATACGCATTGGCGGGACAATGGAGATCCAGATGATCGTAAAGTTCCGGCAGCGCCGCCGCATTGGCGGCGGTGGAGACGGTCTTCGCATCGGGGAATGCCCGCCGGGCATTCTTCAATGCCGAAAGCATCCGCCCGTTGAGATGGGCGCCGATCTCGTCGAATCCGTAGAGATAGAGCGGAAAATCCTTCCCCGCCTTTGCCCGGATCGCGTCATACCGCTTTTTCAGTCCCTGATGAGCGACTTCGATGCTGCGGTTGATCAGCCGGATCGAGGTGATCGGACCGTCGCCCTTCTCCCAGAGGATCGAGGCGAGATTCCTGCCGTCGCGGAGGCTGTCGAAGGCGATGGATCCGACGCGGTGCGCCTGCTCCATGCCGGTGACGGCGGGAGCGCGGTCCGGCTGGATTGCGCGGATCTCCCGGACCGGCGAAGCGCCGTTGACCTCGACCGCCGCTCCCAGCGAGGGATAAAGCACGAAGAAGTGATAGTTGCTCCGGTCGTACCAGCCGCGCGTTTCGGCGTAATGCACTTTGCAGAAACGGTATTTCCGCATGGGATCCGCGGGCGTGATCACGAGATCCCGATCGCTCAACGGATCCCGGGGATCACGCTGCACGAGTTCAGCTTTCGCGGAGACCCGCTCGAAGGTTTTGCCGTCGACACTGCCGTAGAGCTCGACGAACTTCGTCATGCCGGGTTCCGGATGGGCGAGAGAGCTGAACTGCCCGAGATTGGCTGCCTGTAAACCGTTTGCCAGCGCCCAATCCAGATCGTCGGCGACGGGCGATCCCATATAGAGATCCAGCGGTTCCAGCCGGTAGAGCATCATGGTCCGCATCAGGTTCCGCCGGGCTTGCGGAGCGGTCTCCCCGCCGTACCAGTTGTTCACCGCCGCCGCCCGAAATCCCGCCATATTGGGGAACCGCCTGCCGAGGGCGAAGGCTTCGACTTTGACAGAGAACGGCAGGCGCATCGCCTCCTTGCCGTTCACAGTGACGATGACGGTATAGCGGTATTCGCCGGGGACTGTGTCATCCGCGCACTGGACGGTCAGCAGCACCGGCCGGTTCCGATCGCTCTCCACCGCGAAAGTTTCGCCGGCTGCCAGCGGGAGGCAGACATCTGGTTCGTCGACCTCGCCCCCGCGTGCCAGCGGCAGCTGCGGGTTGGCGGTTTCCATGAGGCGGATATACGCGATCCTTTCCATGCGGATCGCCGGTGCTCCCGGCGTGTCGGCTGTCACCCGCAGCGAAACATCCGGTACCGCGCGGTGACCGGCGGAGAGCACCAGTTGGAGGCTCTCCGCCTCTCCCCGGGCGGCACGAAGCGCGGCGGAGGATCGGAGTCCGACCGGCAGCCCCGCCGATCGCGGCACCCGCTCCAGCGGCGAAACGAATCCGGCGGCCAGCCGATCCTCCCACACGGCGCCCTCGCGGAACGCCGCGCCAGTGACGCGCCGGGAACGCGCCACCAGTTTCTCGAGTTTTTCGGCGAAAAGCAGCGCCGAATAGATCTCGCCGCGACCGCCGAGTTTTAGAAAGTGGAGTTTGCGGAATTCCCCGCCGAAATAGCCGCCTTCGTCGGCGAATTGCGAGAGCGACATCCACATCAGCCAGTTGTAACGGTCACGCAGGATCGGATCGGCGACCAGCGGGGAGAGGAAACCGTCGGCTCCGGCAGCCGCTTCCTCCTTGACCTGCGCGAGCGCGCGCCGGTAAAAATTCAGTTTGGTATTCCACGAACGCTCCTGCGAATTCTTGCCCCACGCCTCCCGGACGACCGGAAGCTGGGAACGGAAAAGTCCGGCTGCCCGTTCCAAGGTCTGTTCCGCTTCGTCGGCGAAGCACCAGAGCAGCGCGTTGTCAACGATATAAAGCGCTTTGATCTTCGGGACCGCGACCCCTTTCGGCAGCAGCAGCGCGGCATCGGAGGCCTCGAAGCCGCCCTCAACGCGCTCCAGTCTGCCGTCAGCGCTCCGGAAGGTCGCGCCGGTCCCGTCGAATGCTGCGGTCAAGGGACCGCAGGGGAGAGTCGCAACCTGTTTCAAGCCGGGAACATTGCCCGCTTCAACGATCCATGAGTCCCGCTCGTTCGAGACCTTGACGGTGCGACCGTTCGACCATTGGAAGACCGCCGCGCCCATCGCGGGCGTCAACTCGAAGATATTGAGTCCGATCGCCGTGAAGCGGATCATTCTGGCGAATTTCATGTTCGGGATCGGTGCACGCCAGTTGAATTCCGTGAGCGCGCCGTCGTGCCGAACGAATCCCGGCAATCCCGGTCCGACCGGGCGCGGAGGGGGCTGCCATGTGCTCGTTGCGGTTTCGACCTCCAACGAGCGGAGCGTCACCGACCCGCTGATGAGATCCTTGACCACGACGCAGGGAACGGCGTGCGCGATCTTTTCCGCTTTCAGCGCCTTGAAATCGGCTTCGATCGTCATCCGGAGTTCGCCGCCGGGAGCCGCGTGCAGCGAGGTCGAAATCGGTTTGGCGAAGGGGTTGTACCAGCCGCCTGCGTCTTTTTTCGCCTTGAGCGTAAAAATGATGGTGACGCCAGGATTGAGGTCTTCGGAACAGACCAGCGTGACGGAGTATTTCTTTTTCTGATCCGGGCGGGCGGGATCGTGTCCGTACGCTTGGATCGAATAGCGTTTCTTCCCCGGATCGGGGAGAAAATTCAGCATGCCGCCTCGACCTTCGGCGGGCTTGATGCGCTCAATCCTGCCGCCATCTCCCGGACGCTGCCAGGTGTTCCAGCCGTGGACATTCAACGACGCGCCGAGCAGCGGCAGCGCGGTCAGGGCGACGACGAAGACGGCGAAGATCATGGATTTCTTCATGATGAGCGATTCCTTTCGTAGGTTACTGCTGCTGCTTAATGAGCGCGACCTGCCATTTCTGCGTGGTATTGTTCCACGCCGGCGGGAGCATGCCTTTGGTGACGGGTTCCACATGCCAGTCGGCGAAAAGCATGTTGGATCTCCCGCTATGGCGCACCATCGAAATGCCGTAGGGACACTTGGTGATGTAGGCGGAGTGGCTGCTCGAATAGCCGGAGTAGCGACCGAACGAGGTGTTCGACGACTCCTCCTGATCGCCGGCGGCGGTCGCTTTGGCGGAATCGGCGCACGCCGCCATCCGAGAGGGCGCGGAGAGCCGCCAGACGTCGGTACAGTTGTATTTGGCAAAGCTCTCGGCATCGTTGTATTTGGAAATGGTGATGTTCAATCCGTAATCGGTATCTTGATTCCGTTCGACGACTGACGGACAGCGGGTGACGTGATTTTCCACCGCGTGTCCGAGATTGGAAGCGCGCATGCCGCCGCGACCGCCGAGATAACCGTTTTCGCTGAGGATGAAACTCCAGTAGACGGTGCCGAAATCTTTCCCGCTGGCGGATTTGTAATTCGCCCATGACAGCGGCACCGAACTGCCGTTGTGATTCTGGGCGTACATTTCCATCCCCGTGCCGATCTGCTTCAAGTTGGATTTGCAGCTGATATCGCGAGCTTTCGCCCTGGCTTTGTTCAGTGCGGGCAGCAGCATTCCTGCCAGAATCGCAATGATCGCTATAACTATCAGCAGCTCTATAAGCGTGAATAACCGTTTCCCCTGTTTTCTTGAACTTTTTGCTTTCGTCAACAGACTGATTCTCATTTCTGATCCTCCATGTTTTGTTTGTCATCTTTACGCATCTTATTGAAATACGGCTGAAAATGTTTACGCATCGCTGCGTAAAAATCCATTGCCGTCCCATGTTCCAGAACATCGCATAATTCCAAATGTTCATCGCGTGTCTTGATCCAGAAATTCTGGTCATGTTCCTTAGGGTATTTGAAAAATTCCGCCATGACTGCCCGGAATTCATCCACTCCATGGTTGCCGGACATTTTCATCAGCTGTGTATGAAACTCCGCATCCGATGCCGCATCGGCAAAAGACTTGGCGATTTTCCGGAGCGCAGCCAGCTGTTTCGGAGTTTTCCGCATATAGATCAATTCGCACATCCCCAGTTCAAGCGCCATGCGCATTTCGATGAAATCCTGACGGTCTTCATTGGTGAATAAATTGGTGCTGGCTATTTTGCCGAAAGAAAAAAACGGATCGGGTTTCCGCAGCACCGTCCCGCGGCGTTTGCGCGGCTCAATCAGCCCCAGAGCCTTCAAACGCCCGATCCCTTCCCGGACGCTCAACCGGCTGACATTCAGTTCCTGGGCGATTTCCTCTTCCTTGGGAAGCAGATCCCCCGGCTGCAGAGTCCGATGGCGGATAAAACTAATCAGGCTGTTTTCCACCCCATCCGCCAACGTCGTAGTCATCACAGGTTCAAAAGACATTTCCGTTCTTCCTTTCGCGACAAGTTGAAATATATGATATGTAAGACATATTAAACGTAATATATTGCGGGAAATGATGATTTCAAGCGCCTTTTCGCAAAAAAAACATAAATTTCAACCCCGAGATCAGAAAAATCCCGCCAAAAGCCGCGTCATGATTCAGTCAACCAGTCAAACTCCGCTTCTCGACCCGGTAAAGTTTATTTCCGTCATCATTTCCTTTTCGGTTTCAAATCATCCGGCAGGTTTTCCAGCTGGGTGCTGTCGAGAGACGCCAGTCTTTTCAGCCGTTTTAGTCCAGGGGAGTCGTCGGGATGGATCGTCAGGAAATCTTCGGGGACGGCGTATATTTTTGATTGCGGTGTTGCGGGGCTTTCCTTTTTGACTGAACGTTGATTCGGAATGTCCTTGTGCATCAGCATCAGGAGGATTTGGAGGACCTCTTCCCGGACTTCCGGCTTCAGTCGCATGAAGTGAAGGATCACTGATGTCCCGGATGTCGCGGAATATTTTTCCGCACGACGATGGATAAAGGCATGAAGGTTCGAGTATGCCGTTGTAATTCCCTTTTCTGCTTTGAGCCAGGTCCGGATTTCCGTCGTCTTTTTTCCCTGCAGATGCAGCTCCATGATTTCCGATTCCAAGGGTTCCAGTTTGACTGGGCGGGGCCCTGGCAATTTCTTGATTTGTCCTTTGGCTGTCATTGAATTTTCTCCTTCCCGTCTTAATTACCTTTCGGCATAATATAGCCTCGTCTTCTCCATTTTTCAACCGATAGAATAGCGATAATCAAAGATATTTTATCTGTATTTTGTGTTGATGTAATTACGATAGAATATCGCTTTATTGCATATTTTTATCTATACCCAAGCGGAGCTTAGGGTAAGAGCGTCTTCCATTATCGGAAGGATTTCGAAAATTTTCATTTTCGGGCTTGACAAACCGATTTTCGGGGGTATATTCTTTTTTGATACATTTAGTATTCGCCTGCTTTCTTCAAGCAGAGGTAAACAACGTAACTCGTCAGGAGTGGAAATGTTTACCTGTGCACGGATCAAAGCGACCAGAGGAAAAGGGGCGGATTTCTATCGGCAGCACCTTTCCTGCAACGATTATTATTCCGAACACGAAGTGGTCAAAGGGGTTTGGCACGGCTCTCTGGCGGAGGATTTCGGGCTCTCGAATAAGGCGGTTGAACAGTCGGTTTTCTCCGCGTTCCAGCAGAATATCAATCCCGCAAACGGTCGGAAACTGACCGCCCGTAATGTCGAAAATGCGGTCCGGTTCTATGACTTTCAATGCTCGGCACAGAAGTCGGTTTCGATCATGTCACTGTTCGATCCGCGCATTGAAGACGCTCATCAGAAAGCGGTCCAGCTGGCGATGAAAGAGATGGAACGGTTCGCTTCCGTGCGGCTCCGGTCGGGGATCAATGCGAACACGGACAACATCGAATTCACCGGCAATTTCATCTACGCGGAGTACCATCACAATTCCAGCCGGCTGCTGGATCCGCAGCTCCATACGCACAACGTAATTGTCAATGTCACGCGCGACAGTAACGGTAAATACAAGGCATTGCAGAGTCGGGAAATGGTGCGTGCGATCCGCTATGCGAGCAAGGTTTACCTGAACAAACTGGCGGAGGAATGCGGGATTCTGGGGTATGATCTGGAAAAGAAATACCGCGATAAAGGTGAACTGGTCGGGTTCGAAATCAAGGGCGTTTCGGAGGAAATTGTGAAGCGCTGCACCCGGCGCCGGGAACAGATAGACCAGGCAATCGAGCGCTTCGTCGAGACGCATGGTCGTCAGCCAACCATTGATGAAGTCGGTCAGCTGACGCTGCTGACGCGGAGTCGGAAGATGCTAACGAAGACAGATGCGCAGGTCAAAAGTCACAAGTTGGCGCTGTTCTCCGACGAGGAGAAAGCGCAGTTGAAAAAACTGTTTTTCCGGGCTGTCGACCGGGGCGCGATGTTCGCTCCGTGGCTCTCCGACGAGCAACGGATGGATGCGGTCCGGAAGGTTGCGGCGCAATTGTTCGAGCGCGAAAGCGTGATCACCGAGGACAAACTTCTGGCGGAAGTTTTGAATCAGAATCTCGGCAAACTGAACCTCGAAGAACTGAAAAAAGATGTGGCTTCACTGCCCGAACTGGTCAATCTGGAAGAGCCCTCGGCGAATCCATATATCACTACGCGCGAGCACATGAACCACGAGGCGGAGATCCTGAAACTGGCGAGTCTGATGAAGGAATTTGAGACGCCGTTGCGGTCCGGATACGTGCCGTTTTCGGAGTCCGAGGACACCTTCAATCATTCGGCTCAGAAGGCGGTAATCGAGGATATTCTGGGCAGCAAAAACAAGTTTCAAATCTTCCGCGGAGTCGCCGGAGCGGGCAAAACTTCGACGCTGCAGGAGCTGTGCAAATGCCTGAAACACGGCGGGATCGAGAACATTCATCTGATCGCTCCGACCAATTCGGCGGTGGATGTGCTGCGGTCCGAGGGGTTCGGATTGGCGCAGACCGTGGCGAAATTCCTGCTTGATCCAAAGCAGCTGCCGCCCGATGGATCGTATCTGATCGTGGATGAATCGGGATTGAATTCGGTCCGTCAGGGACATGAAATGATGCAGCTCGCGTTGCAGCATGATTACCGGATTTTGTTCGTCGGCGATGAGCGTCAGCACTGTTCGGTCGAGGCGGGCGACTTCTTCCGTCTGCTGGAAAATTATTCCGAAATCGACAAAACCGAACTGACCGAGATTCACCGTCAGCAAGATGAGGAATACCGTCGAGGCATTCTCATGGCGTCGGACGGCGATGTCGGTGGGGCGTTCGATCAGCTTGATTCGCATGGGTTCATCCATGAAAATCAGGGCCGGTATCTGGATGCTGCGGCGGAGAGTTTTCTGCGTCTGACCGAGGATGGGAAGCGTCCTCTGGACTGCGTTGCCGTGGCTCCGACCAACCGGGAATGCGAACTTTTGACCGAGAAAATCCGGGCGAAAATGAAGTCGAAAGGCGCGCTTGACGCTGGTTCCGAACGGCCGGTTGAAGCCTTCCGGTCGTGGAGCTGGACTGCCGAAAAAATCGCGGATGTGGCGCACTATCGGCCGGGGATGCGGGTTTTTCTGACCTCCAAAATCAAGGATCTCGGCAATGCCGGAGAGATGTTCGAAGTCAAGGCAATCGAAGGGAAAAAACTGCTGCTTTCCAACGGGCAATACGTGAATCCGAGGCAGTTCAAGGACCGTCTGGACGTGGGTGAAATGCAGGAACTGGCGATTGCCAGTGGCGATGTCGTGCGCCTGACTGTCAACCTGAAAACGCCGGAATACAAGATAAATAACGGTAGTCTGGCAGTCGCGACCGGCAGACCGAATGAATTTATGCTGCTCGACCATAACCGGAAGGAATTGCGGACGGTCCGGCTGCCGGAGAGCTTCCGCGGGTTCAAATACGGCTGGGTGATTACGTCGCATTCCTCGCAGGGAATGACCGCCAAAAACGTCGTGGTCGCGGCGGAAAAGATGTCCGGGCAGGCATTCTATGTGGCGTGTTCGCGCGGCAGGAAAAATCTGTCGCTCCACGTCCCAGAGAAAGAATTTTTCAAAGACCGGCTGGTCAAAATTCCCACGGAACGCAAGCTGGTCACGGATATTTCGGGCGGTATCCAGCCTTGGAAAGCGCCTGTTTTGCCGCCGCTTCCGGCTGAATTGATCGGGTCGCGTCTGCGTCAATTCATGGACCGGACGCGCGAACAGATGCGGAAAGTGCAGCAGATTGTTTCAGGTTACATCGAGCGTGCGATGTATCACGTTTTCAACCATAACATAAGGAGTCAGGAGTATGACAGAAATGAACGGATCCGGAAATCTTTCCGGGCAAAATTCGCCGTCCTCGAACGGGCAAATGCAGAACGGGAACGCCTTGCCGCAGACCGGGCAAGAGTCGAGGCTGAACTGGCAAAGCCGGAACAACCAAGAGTCGAGGCGGAACGAGCAAGAACCGAGGTTGAATCTTCAAGAGTCGAACCAAAGCCCGTTATCCCGGAACGAACCATCCTCAGCGGGAGCCGCATTGAACCAAGACCTTTTGATCCAACGGGATTCGAAGAGCGCCGAAAACGCATGGAGGAACGGATCGCCGCCGCCGAACGCGCCGCCGCTGAGCGGGCAGCCGGGAAACCTGTCGAACAGACAGGACCAGCCCCAACCGGGAACGGAGCAGAACGACCCCGAAGCGAGGCGGAGGAAAGACGCGCTCGACTTGTGGCGCTCGCTGAAAAACGTAAACGCGAATCTCCCGGAGGATTTGATCTCTGATGAACTGACCGCCGCCAGCGATGCAAGTGATTTGCAGACCAAATCCTTCGGCGACTGCTGGCTTCGCAGCCGTTGTCCGATGCCGCGTCTGCGTATTTCCGATGGCGTCAGCGAGCGTTTGATCCCGTGGTATTCGGTTCTGGAAGTCCACGTGGATGCAACGTTCCGGCTTTTCGAGCTGTATCTCGCCGGGGATGTGGTCTGCCGGATCATTTCCCGGAAACCGCAGGAAGGTCTCTACGCCGACTTGCAGCAGGAACGGGTGAAAGTCATTTTTCCCGTCGCCAACGTTTCAGTCAGTTTCGAGGATTTAAAAGTGAAAAAGCCTGCCTCGAATTCATCAGGGAAGGGCGAATGTTGAGTTGACACTCAAACGAAAAATATAGGATTTTGGATTTTCAAGTCCAAAATCCTATATTTTCTGTGATATGCTGAGGGGGAATCTGAAATCGCCGAGCCATTCGGGCTGCTGATATCTTGGATATGCCAGTACCTTCGATCAGGCGACGGGACCGGATTTGTGCCAGAAAAGAAAAATCCGAAAAAAGCGAGAAAAATGAGAAAACGCTCTTTGCTTTTTGAATGATGCGGGCTATATTTCCAGTGTCGACAGTTGAGAATGGGAACAAGGTCGTTTCCATGCTGTCCGACCGCTCTTTTGACATGCAAAAAACATGCCCCGTTTTGCCCCACCTGGGAGGGAAAAATTCCCCGTTTTGACCCGTTTAAGGGCATTTATGGAGCAAATGAAATTCTGTTCTTTATCATGTTAAAGTAACAGAATGGCAATGACTTGCGTTATGTTTTGAGCAGACGGGAGTCGGTGATTTTAAGCACCCTCTCTCCGCCATTTTTTTTGCCCCCATCAGAATCTTTAAATCAGAGTCACTTTGCGCAGCCACCACTAAAACCCGCTGACACAAAGGGTTTTACAACATTTTGCTCCGTGTGCTTAAAACACACTCAGACCGCTAAATCAGAGCGTTTTCTCCCGGTTTTCGGCCCGTCAGAGTCTGAATTCTGAGAATTCCGGCCTCCCCCTCAAAAACTAGTGTCTTTTCACAAGTCGTTCATAATCAACAATAATTTATTTTGGAATCCTACCTAGCCGGGTGGCGGTTAAAAACTCGGTCGCGAGGGATTCGAACCCTGGGTTGGATTCGGCGGAATTTTGAGGTCAGCAATCCTACCCGGTTGAGAGAAAAAGCGCGGGGTGCGGTTTGAAACACGGTCGTGTTTGGAACCGCCACCCACGGTCTAACTGGTGATAATAGCGCCCCGCTGACCTCAAAATTTGCTGTATTATCACTACCCAAAGGGTGGCAGGAAAAAACTCTCCTGCCATTTTTCCAAGTCTAACAAAAAATCTGAAGAAAAATCCCCTTCCGGGCCGCTGGCGGCGGTTTGCAGCCGGGCAGGAGAATGGACCACTGGGGGGAGATCATTTTGTCTTTTCTTTCTCCGGGATTTGCGAACGTATTTTCTGCGCCCGTTCAAAACACATCCTGCTCCGGGGATCATTCCCCGGCTGAAACGGCTTCAACAGAACATCCGCCTGCCGGAACAACTGTCCCGCCTTCTGTGAATCAGTCCCGGACAAGAAGACGGCATATCGGATCAGCGTCTCGGCCTTGTCCAAAGCAAAATTTTCTTTCACGTCCCTGGGGGATCCCCGAAGCAGCGGAAGACATTTTTCCCAAAGTTTGAGACTGTCCTCGAAACATTGCTTTTTGACTTCATCCCGAGTCGCCTGCATCGCTTCCATACTGCGGACGATCGCCGCCATCCAATAGGAATACGGATTGGCGGGAGCGAACCGCCATGCCCGGTTGAATTCCGCCATCGCCTCGGCGAGTCTGCCTTTCCGCAGAAGTTCCGATCCGTCCCTGACTGCCATTCTACTCAATCTTTTGGCGCGTTCGGGAGGATACATCTTTCTCTGCCGGTCAAATCCCTGAACTTTCTGTTCCGCATCGCTCAAAAGCATCTGGCAATATGAAATCTCCTCGGCGGCAGGCAATGACAGTGCCGCAAACAGAAACAGCAGGATTTTCGATAAAAGAGTTCTGCTCATGGTTTCGGCTGCTCCGAATTTTTCTCCACAATACTTTTCACCAGATAACCGACTACATAATAATCCAGTGTCGTCAAGGTCAAATCCTGATTTTCGATCAAGTCATGAATCGCAGTTTCGACGGTTTTCCAAAGGGGAGATGATTTATATTCATCATAAGGGCCTTTACGCATCAGATTTTCTCCTTTCCCATCAGATCTTTACCATAAATCTGCGATAATATACCGCCTGCCATCCGTGAAATCAACCGTGAGTCTCCGAAAAACGGCGTAAAACTGGTTGATATCTCAATCAATGGTCCAAATCCAGCAACGGCAAAAACTCTCCTACCATTTTTGGATTTTCGAACTTTTTCTGAAGGCGATTTGCGGATAATTGCCCGTCCGAATCGCAAAAATCCGGTACCTTCGTTTGCAATCGCCGCAGTGGGGGAGTATATTTTACCACGAAAGTTTGAGTTAGCGATGACGGAAGGCGAAATAAAGTGGCATATCTCAGCGAACTGTGGTTTGATGACTTTGAAACCAGTGTTCAGGGGGCAATAACAAAATGAACTATCGATTCTTGTTTCCAGAGAAAGTCGAACAATTCGGTTTATGGCTTCATGCAAGATATAAAGATGGATTGGAAAGAAAGTCAAGCCCCCAATCCATAGTCCGCGATCTTCTGGCTGATTTTTCAAAATCCGGCTGGGTTCCCGAATGGTGTTTAGCATATTTCATAGTTGAGGCTCAGATTGAGACAAATACCCTTATCGAAGAGTTGCGTGATAAAATGCTTGGTCATATCGAAAATGGTGACCTGGACCGGAATTGGGTATCTGATACCTTCAAAGTCACAATCGGCAAGATGACAGAAGATGATCAGAACCAGTTAAGAAATCAACTGCGCACTTTTCCTCTATACACATTCAAAAGGCCCCCTCTGCAAACTTTACGGAGGGGAGACTATTGCGCCATTCGGCTGGCCAACAATTCTTATGGGATTGTCATTGTAGTAAAAATGCTGAACAAAAGTTATGGCATCATTCAGTTTGATGAAGCCATATATGAAAAACCGCCTGTCTCTGAGGAAATAATCCGAATCAAACCAGCATTTATGCGGTTTCCCGCAGTAAACAAGGTTGTGGAATCGCCTTTCGTATCGACACATTTGCAATTGGCAAGAACGGGATATTGGAAAACAGGACATCTGCAAAACAATTTGTGCGATCAACTGCCTGTTTTTGCATCTGATGAAGGTATTACCATCATGTATCCGGACGCCGTACAACGTCGGCTGTGTTATCTCCATAAAATCCCCGTTTCTGAATCAATCTATACCGGAGCAAATCCATATATTCAAACGTGCAGGGCATGTGGCAGAAATCTCAGGCCCAAAGACAACTTTGGCTGGTCCCCATTATGATGAATCAGTTGAGTCTGTTTCGAAGTAAATGTTCAGAGACAGAATTGCGGATTATCCGCCCATTGGAAAAACTGTTCCGTCTTCATGAGAGGTCTTTTGAATATTCCCCAAAAAGCAATACCGTTATATTGAATTTTGATGATGCCGCGGGAAATTATTGTCCATTTGAAATCGCTTTTTCGAGAGATGAAGGTAATTCTTATTTCTCGTTCTATGTCGGCTGCGGTGTTGAAGTTGCCTGCTATGAAAAAATCGGACAATCCAATGAATGCGATGACACTCTGTCTCACGGTCGAGTTTTTTTCGTCACCAACAGTCTATTTAGTGATAATAGCCCCTCTCTGACCTCAAAAATGCCCCTACTTTACCTTGTCAAATGGTAGCGAAAAAAACTCTCCTACCATTTTTGGATTTTCGAACTTTTTCTGAAGAAAAATTTTCCCGGAGCGGTCTGATGGCGGCGGTCCGATGTTTTCATAGTCGGGGACCAGCGGATACCAGCATTGTTCCGGATGCTGCATCCCGTGATAAGTTTTCATATCGGTCCCCGTGGAAATGGCGCTCATCCGGGTCCGGCAGACCACGGTATCGGCCCGCTTCGGCGTAAGCGTGACTTCGCGGAACGCGGCTTCGCCCGGACGCTCGATCACAGTGGACAGCGTTTTGATTTCTGACATTGAAAAATCTCCCGTTTTCTTCTTAACTTATGATATAAATTGAAGAAAATCAAGTAAAAAAACGGCCGCTTCAAAAAAAAATTCACAATTTTGAGTGGGGATATTTGACATCATCAATTTTTAGTATATGGTGTTATTTAAAAACGGAGAAAAAACATGAAAAACAAGCAGCCGGATTACAAACAGTATGAGATCATCAAAACGATTTTAAGACGAATCGCCTCGAAGGAATATACGGACCGCCTGCCGCGGACCGTTGATCTTGTCGAGGAATTTCAGGCGAACCCAAAAACCATCGACAAAGCCATTCGCCGCCTGATGGACCAGGGAATCCTTGACCGCAGACGCCGCGGCGGAACGCGGATCATTCCGATGAAACAATATGCCGATCCTGTAATCGAGGTTTTGTTCGACGGCTTCGCGGCGATTTTTTCCCATCCGTTCTGGCGTTACATCTGGGAATCCCTGTTTCAGGAACTCTCCGCAGCCGGATATCGTGCAGTGCTGACCGAACTGATCAGCGATCCGGAAACGGGGTTGATAAATTTCAACCGACTGACCTTCTTTCCCGCAGTCGGCCGCGTGGTCCTGGGAGCATACGAAAAACTGCTGCTGGACCGGACTGCGGACACTAATGTTCCCTTTATCACGGCGTGCGACCCGCTTGACGAGTCTATCCCCCAGGTTTCCTTTGACTTTACCGAAGGGATCAGCGATGTAGTTGAATATCTGCATGAGAAAGGCTGCCGGAAGATCGGTTTCATAGGTCAAACCCAAAGTCTGATCCACCTGCAGAAGCTGAACAAATTCCATGCGTATCTGAGTGCGATCCAGAAATACAGTCAGGTGGACCCTGCCTGCATCGGCAGTACCCGTCCCACTCAGGGCGGCGGCGCGATCGCGTTGCAGGAGATATTGAAATCAACGACTCCGGATGCCTTGATCGTTGCTTCCGATAATCAGTTGCCGGAAATTCTGACGGTTTTAGGTGAACGGGAAATCAAGATTCCCGTGATTGGATGCGACGGGCTGGAACTCCCGAGTATCCCCGCAAATCGTCCGCTGGTCCGTGCTCCGCTGAGGGAATGCGGTCGACTTGTGGCCGAAAAGATCATTCTGGCCATTCATAATCACCGAAAGCCGAAATCGGTTTATCTGAAAGCCCAATTCGAACCGGGCGGATGATTTTCGGAATCACTTTTTTCCCGGGCTCAAATCCTCCGGCAGGTTTTCCAGCCGGGAGGAATCCAGAGCGGCGTATTTTTTCAGTTTCTTGATTCCGGGAGCATCTTCCTCTCGTTTTTTGTGATATGGATATGATGGGCGGAGAATCTGAAAGCCCCCGAAACCTGCTGATATCTTACCGGATATGCCAGTATCTTCGATCAGGCGATGGTATTGGATTCCCGCCAGAAAAGAAAGATTCGAAAAAAGCGAGAAAAATGAGAAAACGCTCTTTCTTTTTGTAAGGATACGGGTTATATTGTCTTCATCAAGTTTTATTGAGCAGGAGCGGATCGGAGTTTCAAGTTCACACACCGCCATTTTTGAAACATATCACCACAGGGGAGAATATACTATGAACCGACGGGATTTTCTTAAGGAGACACTTACATTCGCGGCGTTGATGCCGATGGCGAAACTTTTTGCCGACGTCAGCACGTCCGGCGGAAATTCCGGAACGGTCCCCGGCGATCTGCTTTTCACCAACGTGGAACTTTACGACGGGACCGGGAAACCCCCATTCATGGCGGATGTCGCGGTGCGGGGCGATAAAATCGCCGCCGTCGCCCCGTCGGGAACTTTCAACCGCACCGGCTGCACCGTAATCGACGGCCGCGGCAAGGCGCTCGTTCCCGGATTCGTGGACGTGCATACTCATTCCGACTCCGCCGTGTACCGGCTTCCCGGCGCGGATTCCAAGATCATGCAGGGCGTGACCACCGACATTTCCGGCAACTGCGGCACCTCCTACTATCTCGCCGGAGCCAAAAACGCGAAAGACGCACTGAAAAAAGCATACGGCAATTTCAGCGCTTACCTCGATTTGGTCGAAAAGGCCTCGCCCGCCGTGAACGTTGCCCATCTCTGCGGCCATAATTCCCTGCGGATACATGTCATGGGCTATGAAGACCGCCGTCCCACGCGGGAAGAGATGCGCCGGATGAAGGAACTTCTGGCGGATGCACTGAACAACGGCGCAGCCGGATTCTCCTCCGGGCTCTATTACCTGCCGGGCAAATTCGCCGATACGGAAGAGGTCAAGGAGCTCGCCTCGCTCCTGAAAGGCACCGGCAAACCCTATGCGACCCACATGCGCAGCGAAAGCGACACTCTGCTGGAAGCGCTCGCGGAAGCGATCGAGATCGCCCGCGCCGGCGACAACAATCTGGAAGTAAGTCATTTCAAGACCTGCTTCGAACGGAACTGGGGCAAGCTCGACCGCGCGTTCGCCATGATCGCCGAAGCCCGGAAATCCGGCATGAACGTTCTGGAGGACCGCTATCCTTATGTTTACAGCAGCACCTCGCTGCGGGTGATCGTGCCGCCGCCGTTCGACAAAGTCAGCCCCTCAAAACTCTGCGGCAGACTGAAGAAAGACGCCGCCTATCGTGCCCAGCTCACGGAAGCGCTCCGCACGAAAGGACGGCGGGATATGGACCGGATTCTTCTGGTCAGTTCCCCGATCGCGAAACACCGCCCCTATTTCTCGAAATCCATGGTCGAGATCGGGCAGATGATGGGTGGGATCTCCCCGCAGGAAGCCGTAGTGAATCTGCTCGCATCCGGAACATCTCCGTCGGCCGCTTTCGGCAGTATGAATGAAGACAACCTGAAACGCATTCTGGCCGATCCTTATGTGGTCTGCTGCAGCGACAGCTCCATCCGCGGCAAAAACAGCCGCGGCGGGCATCCCCGTGCGTTCGGTTCCTTCCCGCGGTTCTTCCGCATCGCCTCGAACAGCTGTCCTTACGCCGAGGTCATTCGCCGCATGACCAGTCTCCCCGCCGCCAAGTTCAACATCCGCGGCCGGGGCGTAATCGCTCCCGGATATTTCGCCGACCTGGTGCTGCTCGATCTGAACAACTATGACAGCAAGGCGGATTTCGCCGTCGTCAGCCGCACGCCGACCGGCATCGAAGCCGTCTATGTCAACGGGCAGCTGGCGTACAGCCCCGATCCCGGAGTCAAAACGACCCGGGCGGGCCGAGTGCTCCGTATCAAGAAGTAAGGAAAATCTGACAGCCGAATAAAGGACACCGGAAATCAACGGATTTTTTTATCCAGTTTGAAGCCGGTTTGTTTCTTATTGTCCTTTTTATCTGCTTGAGCTTTGCCCAGTCTGTCATATCCCGCAATATTGTCCGGATTGTTCTGCGTGCTCCGGACGTGCTCCGGAGGGCGATCGCATGATAGGATGGTTCGGCCGCTTTACCGATTTGCGGAACGGTCATCCGGATGACGGTGTCGCGCCGGAGCAGCCGTTTCCGCGAAGGCTGCGGCCTTTTCGGCGGCTTCATCCTTGTCGAGCCCCGTGGCGGGATCGAATTCCGGCGACTGAAACTTTTTCCACAGATACGCTTCGTCCTGCGCGTAAGTTCCGAACAGCATGTTTTCCTCTCCCCGCCTATTTCAATGAGTTGACCACCTTTTTGACGCCGCAGGAGCGGAGAATCTCCGCGCATTTTTCCAGCGTGTCCACATCCGGAGACGGAACCTCCGGCATGGTGTCGGGGTGTCCCACCGCCTTGAATTTGGAACGCGCCAGCGAATGATACGCCAGCAGACGGACCGCGGAAATATTCGCCAGCGGAGCCAGAAATCCGCCCGCTGCGCGCAGATCGTCTTCCGACATATTGTGTTCCGGGACCATGATCATCCGGATTTCGATATTTTTTCCCGCCGCATTGAGTTTCTTCAGATTTTCCAGGATTAAATCGTTCCGGCTTCCGGTCAGGCGTTGATGTTTTTCGGGGTCGGCACACTTGAAATCGTAAAGAAACAGATCGGTGAACGGCAGCACGGATTCGAAAGCGGACCACGGGACGTTGCCGCTGGTGTCGACTGCGCAATGAATGCCCTCGGCTTTCATCTTCCGCAGCAGTTCCGCGCAGAACTGACTCTGCAGCAGCGGTTCGCCGCCGGAAAGCGTGATACCGCCGCCGTCCTTGTAGAAAATCCGGTCTTCGAGCAGTTGGTCCGCGGCCTCGTCCACGGTCATGGTCTTGCCGAACAGTTCCAGCGCGCCGGAGGGACATGCCGCTTCGCATTTCCCGCAGGCTTTGCAGTCCGTCCGATCGAACTCATGCACGCCGTTGACGATCTTATGACAGTTGCAGACCTTGGCGCATTCCCCGCAGAGCGTGCATTTCGGATAATGGATCGCCAGTTCGGGGTGCATGAACCTGCTTTCCGGATTGTGACACCAGATGCAGCGCAATGAACACCCCTTCAAAAACAGCGTGGTCCGGATTCCCGGTCCGTCATGCACGGCAAAACGTTTGATATCGATATAGCGGGCTTGAGCCATGTTGATTCCTCTCCTGACAAATCTCCTTTTCCGTTTTTCCGATAATATAGCATATTACGCCGCAATTAAAATCGCAAAACAGATCAAAAATATGGCATTTTGTGATTGCATACGTCATTTCCCGATGTATATATGCAAAAAAGGTAGAGATAGAGAGTACAGAAGAGAGGCTGGGGCTTGTAGAGTTTGAAAATGGTGCTATATTTTTCCGCTTTCTGATGTTTGCTAAATTACTGCTGGGGCTTGTAGAGTTTGAAAATGGTGCTATATTAGGTGTCAGGTGTAACTATGG
>Ga0208297_1001000_pt1 | contig 35738 bp, 26 predicted proteins | sample LMS_cellobiose_e_FD_187367 | JGI IMG/M metagenome (GOLD analysis project Ga0208297, IMG submission 187367) | Rumen-fistulated moose microbial communities from Alaska, USA - LMS_cellobiose_enrichment (SPAdes) (version 2) | ecosystem: Host-associated > Mammals > Digestive system > Stomach > Rumen... | reverse complement strand
CCATAGTTCCCTATGACATGGATCTTCAGAGGGCTGAGGCGAGGGAGTTTCTGAATGACCTTGTCTCCCGTGATCAGCGTATGCTTATGGCGGTGCTAACGATGGTCCATGTAGCGGATACCAAGGATCAACTCGACGCTGATACCAGAAGCATCATTGCATTTGCAGAAGAGAGGCGCTTTCAGATTGCGACTCTCAGATACCAGCAGATCGCGGGGCTTCAGACCGTGCTGCCCATTGGTGTGCGCCGCATTGACGCTATCCGTACTCATACTACAGAAGCGCTGTCTATCTTCGTACCGTTCAAGGTGCAGGAAATTCAGGACAGAGGCGGCATTTATTACGGAGAGAATGCGGAGTCGCACAATCTGATCTTCTGCAACCGGGAGAATCTTCTGAACCAGTCGGGGATCCTACTCGGCGTCCCTGGCTCCGGCAAGTCCTTCTGTGCCAAGAGCATGATCTATCCGCTGATTCTCAATTCTGAGGATGACATCCTGATATGTGATCCGGAGGGAGAGTATGCACCTCTTGTAGAGGCTATGGGCAAAGATATCGGAACGGTCGTAAAAGTCGCTGCAGGAGGCCGAGACAGGCTGAACGCGATGTATATGGTGGACGGTTATGGTGATAACGATCCGCTGGTCGTAAAGACACAGTTCATCATGTCTCTGATCGAACAGATCGATAAGGGCGGGGTCGGACCTAAGCACAGGTCCGTCATCGATCGCTGCATGGGGGATATTTACCGCAGGGCGAGAAAGACCGGCGAGGTATCTACGCTTACCACGCTGAGGGAGGAGCTTCTTAAACAACCGGAAGAGATCGCAAGGGAGATCGCTCTGTCGCTTGAGCTCTATACTATTGGCTCTCTTGATATCTTCGGTCATGATAGCAATGTGGATCTGAACAAGAGGGTCATCGTTTTTGATATCCATGATCTCGGCGCTCAGCTTAAGCCTGCAGGTCTACTGGTCATTACAGATACCATGCTTAACCGTGTGGGCTATAACTGGAAGCGCGGCAAGCGGACTCACATCTTCATTGATGAGTATCATGTAGTCTATGAGAACGAGTACAGCGCTGCCTTTTTTGATTCTGCGTGGAGGCAGTTTCGTAAGCGTAACGCGCAGCCGACGGCTATCACGCAGAACGTGGACTTCCTTCTGGAAAGCCCGCAGGCGAGGGCGATGCTATCCAATTCCGAGTTTCTTGTGATGCTCTCTCAGGCTCCGCAAGACAGATTCAGGCTTGCGGATCTATTGAACATTTCCGATGACCAGCTCTCCTACATTACGAATGCGGAAGCGGGAAGTGGACTGATCAAGTATGGCAGCTCTCTGGTACCGTTCGTGAACCGTTTTCCGAAGGATACGAAGCTGTACGAGCTGATGACCACTAAACCCGGTGAGGGAGTGTTCGCGAGATAGGAGGGGCATATGGCAAAGCTCAGAAAGATCAAAAGCGGAAGCGCACTCAGTCCTCCCGATAACAGGACGATCGCTCAGAAGCCGATGCGCAGCCGGTACATCAGGACGGTTAAGAGGAAACGCAAGAAAGTGGTATTGACAATACCAGTTACAACGAAAAACAGTAGCCACAATACCACTTTTGTGCCGGAAACGAGCAATCATAATCATATCAGGCCAGAGCCAAAGGCGGATAATAAGGCTCGAATCCCTGCCGAAAGCATCCGTTATTATGACACCAGCAGCTATGCCGGTGGCAGAAAGTTCGCTGAAAAGAGGCATAAGAAGCGTCTGGCTGAAAGGAGTCGCCTGACAGACAGGAGTATCAGTACGGCTGTCGCTGCACGAACCCTGAATACCTCTTTGCTCAATGCAGCACAGCAAAGAACTGGGGAAAACGGCAAGCCTGATGAATACGCCGAGTCGCAGATCAGCTATGCAGGACGGAGGATGACGCATCGTTCAGCCACAGCAATTCGTTCTGTTGGCAGACAGCGACAAAGTAATCTGAAAGGCAGGCTTTCAGCATCTATTCTTTCCAGATGGCAGTCGATTTCAGACGTATATCATGATGTACCTGTAAACTCCGGAATAGGAATTCTTCCGCATGGGGAAATAAGTGTCAGACAGGGTATGAGGCTGGCGACGGAGCAATACAGACAGGAACGCCGTATCGAGCATGTGAAGACCGGTATCTTCGGCATGTTGCAGTCTGTACGTAAGGCAATCAAGGCTATAGCAGAAGCTTCGAAGAGTACCGCAGCCGCTATTTCTATTGCCGGAATCGGCAGCACTGTGGTTTTGGTCATAGTCTCTGTCGTACTGGTGCTTGCCATGACTATCAGCTCGTCTTTCGGCGAATACGGCCTTGAGCTTTCGGATAATGATCTGGTGAATATTGCGCTTTCACAGGTCGGAACAGAGAGCGGCGAGGAATACTGCAAGTGGTACGGCTTTGACCATGAGGTCGGATGGTGCGCTATATTCGTGTCATGGTGCGGCACAGAGGCAGGGCTGGTAAAGAAAGGCCTGATGCCTAAGTTCGCATGGGTGCCTACAGGTGTCTACTGGTTCCAAAGCAGAGGTCAATGGCATCCTAACGACTATACGCCGAAGCCGGGCGACATCATTTTCTTTGACTGGTACGACTATGACCTTGATGAAGAAGGCGAGGAGATCGGTCAGGATGGACAGGCAGACCATGTAGGCATAGTCGAAAAGGTTGAAGGTGGCCGGGTCTACACCGTTGAAGGGAATACGACAGTTGACGGTATCTGCGCCGAAAAGCATTACCCATCTGGGTACTTTGAGATACTTGGGTACGGAGAGATCTTGTACCCGTAATTTGAACGCGGCCACAGGCCGGGAAAGGAACTGACGATGAATAACAATACTTATACCAGAAAAGTAGATGCGCTCGGCAGAGTAGTACTGCCGAAAGAGATCAGGGAGCTGCTTGATCTTAAGCCCGGAGCCTTAATCCACTTCGAGATTGTGGATGACAAAGTGCTGTTCAAGTGCGAGCCAGCTAAAGACTAACTACAAATAAAACCAAGAATTATGAGACGATTCCATTATTCGTATAAAGCGAGTGGTGGGATCGTTATTTTTTATTGTTTTTGTGTCGTTAAACGGCGGCGAAAGAATTTTAGGGTATTTCGTTTGATTTCCACGAGTGCTATAATACAAATTGTATAAATATAACGATTTTCAATGAGGCTGAAATTCATGGAATCTCAAAAAACAGATATCAATAACATATGGAATTACTATTTGAGTCTTGAAGCCGATCTTGCCCAAACATCAAGATATATCGAACCAAAAGGGCAGGAAAACGTCTTTTCTTTCGAATTTGGGAAAATACTAATATTGGCAGCAACAGAAGCAGAGTCCCTATTCAAGTTGATTTGCAAAACGATAGAATCAGAGTGTAACCCTTCAAATATGCCAGGTTACCATAGAATAATACTTGATAAGTATCCAAAGATTGTTGAAGCAACTGTATATGTCTCAAGGCTGGGAACCGAGATTAAACCTTTTGAATCATGGGACACAAAGAATCTCAATTGGTGGGCATCATATCAATCCGTAAAGCATAATCGAAGTGAGTCCTTTGAACAAGCCTCATATATGAATGCAGTTACTGCGCTATCCGCATTGTATATACTCATTTGTTATTATTCAGTAATCATTCACGCGGAGATAAATGCGGATACAATGTACATTCAAAGTGATTATGCAGCACAGCATTTGTTGGCTGCTGCACCACAGAAACTCCCGGATTTTGCTTAGGACCTTTTTATAGATGGAGGAACAACAAAATGGCATTACTAAATGATCTGGTCGCTCAGATTGAAGACAAGACTTTAAGAGATAGAATCGCGGCCGAAGTTGAACGCGTTACAAAGCAAAAGAAGTTCGGACTTGTATTTGAGGAACATCTTCCTGAATGCACCCCGCTTTATGATATCCCTGTAAAGAAAGGCTCTTTGGTTGCCTTAAAATCAGGCCCAATAAGCGAAATGTATCGCGTCATTTCAATTGACGGCGACATAGCTCATTGCAGAAAAAAGAATGAAACAGTATTTGATGATTTCCCCGTTGCTGATCTGGTATCTGTTGCAGAATTTGGCGATCCTATCTATCCATATTTGAAGCCTATTGACAGTGTTTGCAATGCTCCAGACAGTAACCTTTGGCACACACTAATTGAAGCTGATAATTATCATGCGCTACAGTTGTTAGAATACTTGTATGCGGGAAAGGTTGACTGTATATACATTGACCCCCCATATAATACTGGCGCGCGCGATTGGAAGTATAACAATGATTATGTGGATTCTTCTGATTCATATAGACACAGCAAGTGGTTATCGTTTATGGATAAGCGTCTGAGAATTGCAAAAAAATTGCTGAATCCAAAAGATTCTGTGCTAATAGTGACCATTGACGAAAAAGAATACTTGCATTTAGGTTGTCTTCTTGAGGAGATTTTTTCTGAATCAAGAATACAAATGATATCATCGATTATCAAACCAGAAGGAACACAAAGAGTAAATGAATTTTCAAGAACAAATGAATTCATATTCTTTGTTTTCATTGGCAATGCTGTCGTGTTACCGTGGAAAGATATGACATCGGATGATATTTCCACAGCAACTGTTAATTCAGGTAGACTCCCTTATAGAAATTTTCGCAGAACAAATAGTGCAAATATTCGAACATCCAGACCAAACCAATTTTATCCAGTTTTTGTGGATAGTATTACAAAGAAAATCGCCCAGGTGGGCGAGGTTATGACTCCAGATATTGATAAGGAATCAATTATTCCACCAGAAGGAACCTTTGCAGTATTTCCGGTGAGGGATACCGGTGAAGAAATGATATGGTATAAAACTCCTTCTTCTTTGAAATATTTAATTGATAATGGTTATGCATACGCGCAAACAAGAAATGGTGTTACAACGATTCAATATCTTAGTTCTGGGCCAGTGAAGGATATTCAGGATGGCAAAATCATTATTACTGGGAAAACGGAAGAGGGTGAATTGCTAGGATACTACGCTGAAGATAAACTAACAATGCCCAAAACTGTTTGGACGCTAAAATCTCATATTGCTCGAGATTATGGATCAGTACCTTTAAGGATGATGTTTAATGGGGAAAAGCGATTCGATTTCCCCAAATCACTTTACGCAGTACATGATTGCGTTAGTATTGCTACACAAGCAAAGCCATCAGCTCTTATTGTTGATTTTTTCTCTGGTTCTGGAACAACTCTTCATGCGGTCAATCTTCTTAATGCTGAAGATGGAGGTCATCGTCGTTGTATTATGGTAACCAATAATGAGGTTTCTGATGAAGAGGCAAAAGAAATGACAAGTCGAGGTCTTAACCCAGGAGATGATGCGTGGGAAAGGTTTGGTATTGCACGTTATGTGACATGGCCGCGTACGGTTTGTTCGATTAAAGGAAAAGATATAAATGGGAGTCCGCTCAAAGGAAATTATCTCGGCTGTAATTTACCATTATCGGATGGGTTTAAATCTAATGCAACGTTTTTTAAGCTAAGCTTTCTTGATAAGGATGAGATTGCTATTGGTAATCAGTTTAAAGAGTTGCTTCCTCTGCTGTGGATGAAGGCTGGAGCGGTTGGGATGTGTCCTGAATTGGTACATGATGAATTACCAGCAATGTTAATTCAACCAGATAATTCATTCGCTGTCCTTCTGGATGAAGCATCTTATATGGACTTCGTATTAGCAATGGAAAGCCATCCCGATATAAAGACTCTTTTCTTTGTAACTGATTCCGATGCTGGTTACAGAGATATGATATCAGGATTTGAAGATAAAGATACGTATCAGCTATACCGCGATTATTTAGATAACTTCCGTATCAATTCTGTCAGGAGGTAGTAGAAGTGAAGGTCGAACTGTTTCCATTTCAGAAGATTGCATTAGCAAAACTTCGCCAAAGCACAGCTACAGCTCTTGGCAATTATCGAACCACACATACTCCACAAGTCGTTTCATATACAGCTCCGACTGGTGCAGGAAAGACAATCATAATGTCTGCTCTGATTGAATCAATATACTATGGGGATGCTGTATACCCAGATCAGACAGAGGCCATCTTTGTTTGGCTTTCAGATTCTCCTCAATTGAATGAACAGTCAAAACAAAAAATTGATACCAAAGCAGATAAGATCAGGCTTGATCAATGCGTGACGATAAGTGACGATTCGTTTGATAGAGAAGTTCTAGAAGACGGACATATCTACTTCCTTAATACTCAGAAGCTAAGCAAATCTAGCAATCTTACCAAACATTCAGATGGTAGACAGTACACGATTTGGGAAACTCTCGCTAATACTGTGAGAGACAAATCTGATCGTTTGTATTTCATCATTGATGAGGCGCATAGAGGTGCACAGAAGGGAACTGAACTTGCACGAGCCACAACCATCATGCAGAAGTTCATGAAGGGGTCTGATTCCGACAAGCTTCCTCCGATGCCTGTTGTAATTGGTATGACTGCTACATCTCAACGTTTCAATCGTTTAGCTGAGGGATTACAGTCAACGACTCATTATGTTGTGACAACTGCAGATGAAGTTCGCGCTTCTGGATTGCTTAAGGATCGGATTGTAATTACCTATCCTGAAACAGCCGGTAATGATATGGCTGTTTTGCAGGCAGCCTCAGATGAATGGAAAGATAAGTGGGATCATTGGTCACAATACTGTGTTGAACAGCATTATGCCCATGTTAATCCCATATTTGTGGTCCAGGTTCAAAACGGTACTGCACATCAAATATCCACTACTGATCTTCACGAGTGCCTGCGAATAATAGAAGAACGTACTGGAATGCGATTTGCCGAAGGTGAAGTAGTACATGCATTTGGAGAAGGAACATCGACACTGCTGATTAATGGACTTAACGTACGTTATGTAGAGCCATCTCGGATTGCTGATGATAAGAGAATTAAGGTGGTGTTCTTTAAGGAAACGCTGTCTACGGGTTGGGATTGTCCGCGAGCCGAAACAATGATGTCTTTCCGCCATGCGGTAGATTACACTTATATTGCGCAGCTTCTTGGTCGTATGGTAAGAACCCCGATGCAGATGCATATTCAGGTCGATGATACTTTAAATGATGTGCATCTTTACTTGCCACAGTTTAATGAACACACCGTATATGATGTAGTCGAGGCTCTTAAAAGTGCAGAAGGTGCAAATATACCGACTGATATTGAAGCGGAGCAAATGGGCTCCAACGGATATGATGTACTGACATTGCGGCCAACTTACAGGACGGTTCCTCGTAAAGAGGGAGATAAAGATAAGCCTATTAAGGGTCAAACATCCTTGTATCCAGTACTGTCAGAAGATGAGCCTGGTCCTGAAATCAGTGATGTTCCCGAACAGACCAGTTCGTACGGGAATCCTGCGGCTACTGTAGCTGTTAACCCCACCGTTGAAGCTGGACAGGCTCTAAGCAATGCAGCCGGTGCGGATCCGGTCTCAAATAATCCTGTATCGCAAGAATCCCCACAACCAGCAAATCCTGTCCCTGCATCACAGGCTGATCCTCAGATAGATCCTAAATACGTGGAAATAGATCGTGAGGCTGTGGTTAAAGCAATCAATGATGCCGGATTGCTTACCTATAATGTCAGAAAAGTCCGTATAACAGACTATCTTAAGTCCATGTATGCGCTTGCCAGATTCCTTACGCATACGCAACTTGACTTGGATGCACGAAGCAATGTCATTAAAGAGATCGTTGAAAGAATCCATTCACATATTGAAAAGCTGAAGGATGACGGTGATTATGATCGACTTGCGGATCAGGTCATGCAGTTTAAGTTGAGTACACAAATTTTTGATGTGTTTGGCCGTTCAATTGACAATAATGAGATCCATGACATGTTCTCTACTACCGATACAGATATCGATCGTCAATTCAGACTGGCAGAAACAAAGCTTGGTAATGAGGGTGTAGGGAATGCTTATCTAACTAAGTATTCCCACAATGAAAATATCATGGACCTTAAAATCCATGTCATCATTTATGCGGCAAACGCACTTTGTATGGATAGTTTGTCAACATATGCGGAACAAAAATTCCATGAACTGAATGATGCCAATCGCCGTAAGACCGTTTCTCTGCCTGAAAGGTTTAAGAAAAAATACGATGATATCGTGTCCGACGGAGACATCGTAAGTAAGCATAACTTCAGACTTCCGGAAGCAATACGCGTTCCTCATGAAACAGAAGGCAAGGCCTATTCTAACCACTTATTTGTTGATGATTCCGGTACGGCCATGATCAATCTCAATGGTTGGGAACGCAAAGTTATTGAAGAAGAGGAGCAAGGAGACGACTTTGTATGCTGGCTTAGAAATCCGGCAAGAGGATCCTGGTCACTTTGTATACCATATGAGTTTGACGGAGATAAAAAACCGACTTATCCGGATTTCCTGATAATAAGGAAAGATGGCCCAGATTATATCGTCGATATTCTAGAGCCGCACAATCCCACAATAGTTGATAATCTTGGAAAGGCAAAGGGCTTTGCTGAGTATGCAAGACAAAATCCGGGTGTTGGAAGGATACAGCTTATCCGCATGAAACAGGATTCGACGGGTAAGGAACGAGCTTATAGATTGGATATGTCGAAGAGCTCCGTTCGGGATAAAGTCTCTCATTGTGCAAGTATCGAGGAACTCAATCATTTATTTGATAGCGACGGTTTCTTTATGTAACTAAGCCTGAGACAATAGGGGAAATCAAATGGACGAACGTGTTATTGTCAGTAAAGTAAATGAGTATCTTTTCTCCGCCACAAAAGAGTTGTGTGTTTGGCTTGAGAAAATGCTTCCACGAGTAAGTGAAGACTGGTGGAAAAGCTGTGTGTTAGATAACCTGTCGTATTCTCAGCTGCAACAGGCTACAGATAATCATTATGAAAAACTCGAACAATTAGATTTATCAGCACTTCTAAGGGTGACGGATAAATCATGGTATGACATGCGATCGTTTGCATATCTGCCTACATCGCGAAGACAGTGTGTCCGGGCGATGGTTAGAGTCCGCAACAATTGGGCACACTGCGCCGGCGCTATCCCTGAAAAAGATGCTATTATTCAGAATCTGAACACAATACTCGAATTCTTCGAAACTGTCATTATTACCAACAAATATTCGGACTCCTTAAAGGCATTTATTAATTCTATAAGGAATTCCGATTTTACTGAAGTTAGTGTTGAGAGTGCTCCAAAGGAAACATCTACAGTTTCTGACACATTTGTGGCAGGAGATATAAAAGAAAAGGATCGAGTATTCCTTGTTGGGGATCCCGATAAGAAAGGCATGGTCTTTTCTATTTCCGAGGTCAATGGCACCAAAAAATATGATGTATTCGTTGATGGCGATATAAAGACTTTCTATGAAGGGCAGATTCAGCTTGTTGATTCAACGCCATCTTATCACTGGGTCGATCATAATACGTTCCAGAGCAATCTTACTGCATATGAAATAAACAACCCATCTGCCGGAAACCTTTATTCGTTGAATTCTGCAAGAATTGACTTCGTTCCGTATCAATTCAGACCAGCACTTAAACTTATCAAATCCGATGAGCCCAAGATTCTTATAGCAGATAGCGTTGGTGTTGGTAAGACGATAGAAGCAGGACTCATAATCAAAGAGTTAGAGGCCAGGAATGAACTTGATAACATTTTGATCGTATGTCCTAAGCCACTTGTTGCCGAACGCAAGTGGGAGCTCGAAATGAAGCGTTTTGATGAAGATTTTGTTCCGCTTGATGGAGCAGAACTTCGTCAGATTATTTCTGACACACATCGTGATGAGGAATGGCCGTCAAGATTTAATAAATCTATCGTTCCGTATTCTATTCTTGACAGCAGGATATATGAGGGAGAAGAGCATCGTAAAGGTAGGAGCTATGGCTTATTGGACCTTGATCCCCCACCGCATTTTGATTTAGTAATAATCGATGAGGCTCATCATCTCCGTAATGGCAGTTTAGAAAAAGAAAAGGCATATGCCTATAAATGTGTGAGATACTTCTGCGAGCATGCAGATGCTGTTGTGATGCTCACTGCGACTCCGCTACAGACAAGTGACGATGATTTGTTCACACTTCTTAATCTGTTGCGTCCGGATGTTGTAATGGACAAGGAAGTATTTGAGATGATGGGGCGTCCCAATGAGTATATCTACAAAGCGTCCCATGCGGTTCGTGGTGCAGCTGCAGGTTGGCAAGAATCAGCATTGGCAGAATTGAAAAATGTAAGAACTACTCAATGGGGTGAAAACGTAATTGCCAGAAATCCGCTCTATCAGGAAGCAATACATAAGCTTGAACAGAAAAATATCACAAGAGATGAACGTGTGAAGCTTATTTCCAATATTGAGAGTCTGCATAGTTTTAATTCTATGCTTAACCGAACTCGCAGGAGAGATATCCAGGATTTTTGCATTCGCAGACCATATACAATAGAGAGCAGCTTTACTCCAGAACAGGCTGAGCTCCATGACGCCTTGCTTAAATTTGAATATGATGCTCTATCTACGCTGCATGGAATTGTGTCAATCCCATTTATGATGAGCACGATACGCAGACAGGCAGCATCCTGTATCTTTGGCCTTGCGCCTCATATCAGAGATATTATCAGCCGACGCTTTAATCAAATGGTCGATGATCCGGATGTTGATTTAGATGAGTATGATTTAGATAGTACTCCAACAGATGCTCTCATGGCTCTTGCGAAGCATGTGCTTGAGCTGGCAGACCGTCTGCCGGACGATGATCCTAAATTTGATAGTGTCATAAAGATCATTGAGGAGAAGCAAAAGGCGGAGAACAATAAGATTATTCTTTTCAGTACTTTTAGACACACACTGGCATATGTCAAGAATAGGCTTCTTGCATTGAATTATCGTGTAGCTCAGATTGACGGAAGCGTCAAAGATGAAGCCAGACGTGAACTGCGAGAGCGGTTTGAAATGAACAAAGAAGATCCGCAAGCATTAGATATTTTGCTGTTTACGGAAGTGGGTTCAGAAGGTCTCGATTATCAATTCTGTGATACTATGATTAACTATGATCTGCCGTGGAACCCGATGAGAATAGAGCAGCGTATTGGCCGTATTGATCGTCGCGGGCAGAAGAGCGAGGCAGTAAATATATATAACGTGATAACCGCTGACACGGTTGATGCTGACATCTATAACAGATGCTTAAAGCGTATCGGTATCTTCGAAAAAAGCGTTGGCGAATGTGAAGAGATCTTAGGGACGATTGGCTCTGAAATAGAAAAGATTGCGTATAATCCCAGGCTCACTGCAGCAGAAAGAAATCTGAAGTTGGAGCAGATGGCTGATAATGAAGTCCGTCGAATGCAAGAGTTGTCAAGGCTTGAGGATGAGGAACGGGCATTGTTTGGCTTTGATCTTTCGAACTATGCCGCAACGAAGGAAATTAAGGATGCCGAAAGTCCATGGATATCTTCCGAGAATATACAGCGTCTTGTCGAAAGATACTTGAATGAACGACTTGGGGAGGGTTCGTATATTGTTGGTGCATCCGACCTGAAGCAGATTCGTTTGGGAAAAGATGCGCGAATGGCTCTGCTCGAAGACTCCAGAAAGTTGTCAAATATCAAGTCAGCGCTCAAGAGAAGGTGGGAAAACTACTTAAAAGGCAGCGAACCGCTTCATCGCATAACATTTGAATCTGAAGCAGCTTCAAAGGAGCGTAGGGCATTCTTTATTACGCCTATGCATCCACTTGTTAAGCAAGCTGCACGTTACTTTGCAACCAGTAATGTCTCATACATTCATCTTGAGTACTATTCAGATATTATCCCGGAAGGATCATATCCATTCTCAATTTATGCGTGGAATTATGTTGGCCTGCATCCAAGATTTAAGGTTGTGCCTGTAAGCGGAAATGAGTTACTTTCTGATGAATTGACAGATATCCTTCAGGAAGCTGAAACGATAACACAGAGTGTAAGTGCTGATTCGAATGCATGGAGTAATCTCGAAGGTAAACATATTGAGCTTTGGCAGCAGGAGAAGAGTCGCTATATTGAAGAAGTAAAGAATACAGCGAATTATAAGCTCGAAAGTATAAGCAGTAATTATAGGAATCGCAAGCGTAATCTTGAGCAAAAGCTCCGAGATTCCTTTGACGAAAAGATTATTCGCATGTATCAAAGCGAGCTGAACTCGGCGACGGAAAACTACAACACACGCGTGGCTGAAATAAATGAACGAACTGACCGGGCCGATGTTCACACATCGCTTGTTGCTAATGGTATCGTTGAGATAAAAAGGGCGTAACAATGAGCACAATAGCCGATAGAATTAGAACAGCCCAAGATAAAGACGGGATGTTGAGACGTGCACTTGAGCGAATAATACAGCTTTACACTGACAAGTCCCACTTTATATATGAGCTGTTGCAAAATGCAGAAGATGCAGAAGCAAACAGCATAAAGTTTGTCCAGTATAGCGATCGACTTGAAGTATTTCATGATGGTAGACCTTTTACTTCAGAAAATCTTCAAGGCCTTTGTGATATTGGTAAATCAGACAAAGTCGATAATCTTAATCAGATTGGTGAATTTGGTGTTGGCTTTAAATCAGTCTTTGGTATATGTGAAATAGTACGATTATATTCTGTGCCACAAAACTTCCGAGATCCATCTGCAATCGATGCGGTTCCATTTGCTGTTGAGATTCACGATTTTACAAGACCTGAAGATATACCTGAGGAAGAACTGGATGGTAAATACACAACAAGATTTGTTTTCCCTTATGCGGTTGGGAAAACATTTTCGGGTTTTGATACTGTTGGTCATCTTCAATTTGCAGTATCAAAAAAATTGCAGAATCTTGGGATAACAACATTGCTCTTTATGAAGAATTTGGATCTTATTGAGTACGAGATTCATCTTCCGGAGCATACAGTCTCAGGTGAGTACCTCCTTGATAAAGAGGTAATCAATGATCACTGTATGCGTGTATCTGCTCTGGGGTCATCATCTGCAGAATTGCCAGACAAAAAACAAAAGGGTGAAGAGATATTATCATATTTGAAATTCACCAGATTTTTAGATGAAACATCTCAACGATCTGTTGATATTGCATTTCCTGCAATTATAGACGAGAAAGGGAACTACGTTTTCCAGAAGGCTAAAGATCCATACGTTTCTGTATATTTCCCGACAGAGACCGAGAGCAAACTAGATTTTATTGTTCAGGGGCCATATAGAACGACACCAAATCGCAGTAGTATTCCTGCTGAAGATAAAGATAATATTTATCTCGCTGAACTTACTGCTCAGCTTTATAGAGACAGTATTCTTGAGATGAAGCAATCCGGACTTCTAAATATGAGCCTGGTTAAACTGCTTCCAATTACCGCAAACAGATTTGATAATTTTGCTTTGTTTGAGCCTTTGTATGATGTTACAAAGAGTCTCTTCTCATCTCACGCAATTATTCCGACAAATGCGGGAGAATATGTTTCAGCCAAATACGCAAAACTTGCAAGACAAGAAAAACTTGCTCAAATATTGCCGGATGCCTTATTATCATCGTTAATTGGAGACGGGTATGATTATAAGTGGCTTCCCACGTATTTAACAGAGACAAATAGAGAGTATATGCAGGTCTATCGCTTCTTTAACATAGATTTGCATGTTCAAGTTATTCGACCTGAAGATCTTAGAATATACTTTTCAAATAATCCTTACTTCTTGCCGAAGCGTGATGAAGACTGGCTCGTAGATTTGTACGGAGTTTTGGAAAATGTCGGGGCCGCATTCTCTAAGACTCAATATGAGGCCAATATGCTTATTGCCGAAATAGTTAAAACGTCAACCGGAGAATTTGTCGCACCATATAGACGAACAGACAATAGGCAATATATCCCAAATGTTTTTATACCGACCGGTAAGTTCACTGCAAGTGGCATAAATTTTGTAGATGCGCATCTTTATGAAAGATGCAGACATTTCTTTGATGACATTCTTCAACTTCAGAAGCCAAATGAATATGAATTCATAATCAAGGATATAAAAAAACGATACTCGGAAGACGACTTTAGTTATGACGAGGAAAAGCATATAGAAGATACTAAAAACCTTCTTAAATACTTGAAATATGAGGAGTATAGGGAAGAAGTGCAGTCAATCATTGATGAAGACTTTATGCTTCTTTGTACAGATAATTTTCTTCGATATGCAAAGTATACGCGAGTGTTTTTCCCTTTAAATACTGATGGCGTTAATGTCGAAGGGTATTTTAAGAATATCGACGATTCTGTGTTTTTTGTTGATATTGATATGTACCAAACACATGGTCTTTCGATGGAGGACTTATCGGTTCTTGGTGTCCGGGATTCTTTACTCATAAATGAATACATAACTGCAGGAACCTATGATCTGGGGACTAGGGGACGGCAGCCAGAGTGGTGGACGACAGGTGAGTTCAGATGGCGCCTTTCTATGGATCAGATAAAGAGCGTTCTTGATTATATTTCCAAACACCCTACGGCAAAGGATTCTATTTTAAAATCGCAGGCTGTTTTCAAAACGCTTGCAGCAAACGAGCGTAAGCTTAGAGGCAAGGTTTTTATATCTAGCTCTACGATTGATAATCTCGATAACGAAATCAGTGATCTTGTCAAGATTGTTCGTGGCGAAAGAACGAGGGACTGGAACGGAAAGTGGTTATATACCGAATCTTTGGAACTAGTTTCTCCAAAGGAAGTGTCGAAATACGATATAAGTACATCGATTTATGGACCTGTTCGCAATGAATCAGAACTATATGAGTTATTGTCGTTTAAGAAAACTGAAGCGGATGAAGTCGATGAACTGAGAAAAACAATACCAAAGAGCCAGTTGGATGCGTATTTTGAGAGCGAATTACGCCAAAGATTTGGCATCTCATCATTTGAGCTTACTGAGACCTTTGGTGAAAACAAAGTATATGATGGCGATTCAGAGGATAGTGATGACAAGTACCCATTCCCTATAGTAAGGGTCAAAAACTGGGAAACACTGCGAAAGCATGCTGCGGAAATGCTCTGTTTTGCAAATCCTGTTGAGTATCAATATAAAGTCCGGAAAATAAGGACAAGTAATAATGAAAAAGAAGCAAGGGCATATCTGCTTAATATGTACCGCTACGACGGTGTATATAGATATGCCTGTCAGTTATGTCATGAGGCAAGCGGCTCAATAGAAAGGGCGCAGATCTTTAACAAACCAGATGTTGAGCTTGATCCTATGAATCTCTGTCTTTGCCCAAATTGTGCTGCGAAATATAGGCGTATTAGAGACAGCGAAGCAGTGATGAATCGTTTCAGAAGGCGAATTCTTGATATAAAGGAAAGCGATGTGTCTAATGGAGAACAAGTAATCGTCCCTCTTGATGATGAAGAAGTGTGGTTTACCCAGACACATTTTGCAGAAATACAAGAATTGCTGAAACTAGAAAATGAATTGAAATCTGGTGATTCTGAGAAGGCTGTTGTTCTTGCTGATGAATCTGAAAAAGGTGGCCTTTCCGTTTATTCGGGATATATAGGTAAAACAATCACGCGGGGGCGAGATGGTTTTAAAGGAATCATCACCGATGTGACCGATACATACTTGGTTGTTGACGTGACAGACGGTCCGAAAGCCGGAAACACAACAAAGATTCAGTTGCAATTTATTCTAGGCACAAATGGTGTGTATGAAATAGAGTGAGAGGAACGAGAAATGTCTATTCATATGAGTTTAAGACTGGCATGGCATGATAACGGCTGGAATGGTCATATATGTTCCAATCCGTGTAATAATCCTTATTGTGTTGGTGCTCATTCCTATCCAGGTGACTTGATCGCATCAAAACGGGATCTCGATCTTGAGAAAGAGCATATTAACGAATCGGCGGGGAACTTCCCTTGTAAGGTTGCTTGTGGCTTGAGTATAAATGCGTTTGGCAAGGAGACCATTCAGACACGAATTGATCCACCAGACTGGTGGGGCAATGGCAATGCGGAACCTGCAATATTGACGCTTCCTCCCGCAACGGCATGTACTTGGTGCTATGAGTCCATGTATAAAAAGGACGTTTCGCCTAAAGCTGGAAGTACTCAAACTTACGATTACAACAAACGATTCAATAATGCAAAAGATTATTTCGCCCAATTTGATGAGGGCAAATCTCTTGTGTTTTACTATGCGGGTTATAGTAATCCGTTTTCCGAAGGCGAGGAAGAGAACTATGTCATCGTTGGTATTTCACGACTAAAAAAACTCGACCAGATTCGTTTTTATGAGAATACTACAGATGAAATAAAGCGTAAGTACGGTGGTGGTTTTGTATGGCAGATGCCGGTCACTTCGAATTATCCTGATGAAGGTTTTTGCATTCCTTATTGGAAGTATCTTGATAATGAAGAATTGTCGGATAGGTTAGTAATTAAACCGATAAACAGAACTCCTTTTAAATACGGTAGCAGAGAAGTTACTAATGACGATGCTATAGAAGTCATCCATCAGCTTCTTGAAAGCATAGATGTATTGATTGAAATTGGCGATGATTCTGAAGATTGGGAAAAGCGAAAGAACTGGCTTAATTCCGTCCTTAATGAATTATGGAAAGCTAGAGGACCGTTCCCTGGGATGGGGTCTGTACTGGAAGCACTACAGCTTCCGGGATTGATCAAACCGTTTCTTGATATAACAAGTGACGACGTAAGAAAGGATTTTTATAGACAGCTTGAGGATCTGCTGAATGGCGAATCCAACACTATAGCAGGAATTGAGTATACAGATAAGGAACTGAAGATTGTTCGTCGTCAATATCAAATGAAAGACGATGATGAGAAAGAACTGATTTTGCATCTTCTTCCGAGATTCGACCTAACAGCAACACAGGTAAAAGGGATCACATCAGGGAATCGCGAAGATGTTTCCATCACCGCAACTGTAAGCGAACTGGTAGAAAATCCATATATCATTTTTGAACAGTATATAGGCGAAGATTCTGATGACACGATACCTTTTTACAAGATTGACAATGGAATCATTCCATCTCCGGAATACGGACTGGAAGATATTATCGATGCTGGATCAACAGAGCGTCTGCGCGCATTATGCGTGGATGAACTAAATAGGATCCCGGCGCATTCATTTGGAAAAGCAGAAACAATCTTGAAGTCCATCAATGCACGATTGGACAGAATGCCTGAGTGGAAAAGATATATCTATACGCTAAAGAATTTTAATGTTGAGAAGAATATTCTTAACGGTGGACTCTTTATGCGCCAGGATGATGAAAAGAATCTCTATCTATATATTCGAAGCATCTATGAGGACGAAAGGTCCGTTGAAGATGTATTCAGGACTTTGGCTGACAGGGCAGATATTGAATTAAAGATTCCAATTTCTCCGGAAAAGTTCAAAAAGAATTTGAAGAATGAGGATTCAAAACTTCTTGATACCGAGGAAACTGCTGAGAAGTATGAATTCATTCTAGATAGACAGGCTGATGTCTGCATGCAGATATTCAGAAAGTCCATTTGTGTTTTATCCGGCGCAGCGGGCACAGGGAAAACGACGGTAATAAAGGCGATCCTTGATAATATCGAGAGAGTACACGGTGTAGGGACAAGTTTTCTGCTTATGGCTCCAACCGGAAAAGCGGCAGAAAGAATCAAAGTTCAAACGGGCAGGCCATCGTCAACCATCCATTCCTTTTTAGCTAAGAACGGATGGCTAAATAAAAACATGACAATGAAAAGATCCGGCGGAAAGAAGAGCCAAGATGTGAATACGATCATTCTTGATGAGTGTTCCATGATAGATCTTAATCTTTTCGCTACACTTATTCGAGCAATAAACTGGAACAGTGTGCAGCGCCTGATATTAGTCGGCGATCCGAATCAGCTTCCACCTATAGGTAGAGGAAAAGTCTTTGCTGATGCAATTGAATGGTTTAAGGGTAGCGAAGAATATGCTGACAGTGTAGGCGTACTAACAGAGAATATTCGGCAGTTGGTTAATACCGCTGAAGGTAATGGTACTGGTATTCTGGATTTGGCTAATGTCTTTATACAGGAAAAGCAGACAACCGGTGATGATGTGGATGCAACCACAAAGCTTAAACTTGAAAAAGAAGAGATTTTTACAAAGGTACTGGAACATGGAAATGATGATGTAGATAAGGACCTGAGCGTTTATTTCTGGCAAGGGCAAGAAGATCTTGAAAAGTTGTTGAAAGATCGGCTAGTGATTGATATGCAGGCGCTGACAGGAAAAAGCGCTGAAACAGAGAAGGAACTGCATGATCTGTGGACGGAAGCGATAAAAGATTCACCTGAACGGTTCCAGATTATTTCACCTTATCGTGGCGAGTTTTATGGGACGATGTCTATCAACACCTTTATGCAGAGCACCTTTAATGGATATTGGAGTAGAAGGCTTTCTGTAGATGGGATAGGTCTGTATGATAAGGTTATTCAGATAAGAAACAGGCCTGCATCTGATAAAGCATATGTATATGACTGGGGTTTAAGAAAGCCGGGTAGACAGGAAGTGTATAACGGAGAAATAGCAACAGTTTCTCCTATGGCATACGAAGCAAAAAAAGTATCCTGGATGACCAATATCCAGCATTTCCAATGCAACTTTTCCGGTAAGACAAGGGCGAATTATAGCTATATGTACGGAAAGTTCCTTGGCAAAGATGAAAGGGGATACTGGATACCGGATCAGAATGTCACGGACAACCTTGAATTAGCGTATGCGATCAGCGTACATAAATCTCAGGGATCCGAGTTTGATTATGTTTATATCATTATTCCAAAGCGAGAGAGTCATCTTCTGACAATGGAGTTGCTCTATACCGCCCTTACAAGAGCTCAACGCCACGTAACTGTATTCCTGCAGCAGGATATCAGTACATTGACAACAATGAGCCATGTAGAAAAATCTGCGGTCAGGAAGATCAATTCTTCTGTGTTTGACTTTAATCCACTGCCAGATGAATTGTTATACAGCGGAGATTGGTACAAGGAGGAGCGGAAGCTGGCTACCTTATCGGAATACTTTGTGAGATCAAAATCTGAGGTTATCATTGCAAATATGCTGGTGTCAGAAGATATTCCGTTTGAATATGAGACACCGCTATATGCAAAGGACGGCACAATGTACTTACCTGATTTCACTGTGAAATTCAAAGGGGAGACATATTACTGGGAGCATGTAGGACGTCTTGATAAAGCAGATTATCGGGCTCACTGGGCGAAAAAAGAAAAGTGGTATAACAAACACTTCCCGGGTAAACTGATTACGACATATGAGGGTAACGATTTGTCTACTGTAGCAATGGAAATCATTAACGGGCATAGATAATGGGGTTATATTATGCGCAACGAAGGTACAGGAAAACTAAGACTTTTATACATCTACAAGCTATTGCTGGAGGAAACGGACGAGAATCATACGCTTTCCACGGCGCAGATCCAGAAGGCGCTCATGGAGCGCTGGGGCATGGAGGCGCACAGGATCACTGTCGGCGATGATATCCAACTGCTGCAGATGGTGGGCATTGAGATCGGCAAGATCGAGTCTACGCAAAACAAGTACTGGATGATCTCCCGGCCGCTGGAGCAGGCAGAGCTGAAGGTGCTGACAGATGCTGTTGCTTCATCCAAGGTCATCACAAAGAAGAACAGCAAGGCGTTGCTTGAGCGGATCGCATCACTTGGCAGTCCGTTCAAGAAGGATGAACTGGTGAGTAACATTTGCCCGGAAGACCGTATCAAATCCAAGAACGAAAACATCCTTTACAATGTGGACGCTATCAATGAGGCTATTAACGAGAAGAGAAAGGTCTCCTTCAAGTATTTCAGCTTCGGTGCCAATAAGCGCAAACAGCTGAAGAATGATGGTGAACCATATATCTTCAGCCCTTGGGCGCTGGTTTGGAACGGTGATTATTACTATGCAGTGGGCTGGTCGGACAAGCATGGCAGCATTGGCAGCTTTCGTGTGGATCGCATGTGCTCCGTGCCGGAGATTCGCCGCGAAGATGCGGTTGCTATGCCGAAGCGGTTCAAGGTTTCTGACTATATCAAGAAGAACTATCACATGTTCGGCGGCGAGGTGAAGCAGGTGGAGTTACTCTGTGATTGTGACATAATGGATTCCATTATTGATCGCTTTGGTTATGATGTTGAGACCGAGATCATCGACGATGTTCGCTTCATTGCGAGAGTGGAAGTCGCCGTGAATAATGTCTTCTTCGGCTGGATCTTCGGCTTTGATGGGAAGGTGAAGATCCAGGGGCCGGAAGATGTGGCTGATGCATATAAGAAGATGGTTAGAGAGGCACTATAGAGCATAATAATAGAACTAGTCGAAATGAACAAGTATGAGTTTGAAATATCAATACCAACAGATAATGACGGATTTGTTCTAATGCAATGTGAACACTGCGGCACCTTCTTCAAGCTTCGTCCGGCAGATATAGAAGATGAAGGCATTCTGCATATCTACTGTCCGAGCTGTGGGCTGATCAGTGAAAACTATCTAACGGAAGATGCGATTGAGCTTGCAATTAATATGGCGGAGAATGCTGTTATGGATATGATCTACGACACATTCAAGGATCTTGAACGGAAGAATAGTCATGGCTTGATTCAGATAAAGACCAGTAGTAGACCTAAACATAAAGATGAAAATCCTATTCGGTCAGGTATTGAAGCAATGGAAGAGCATGTTTATCCCTGTTGTCAACGGTCTGCAAAAATAAAGCCGATTCTGAAGATGATGGGAAGTTATTGTCCTTTTTGCGGAGTAATAAATTATGGAACTGACAACTAAAGATATTAGAAAGATTCTGATTGATTTTAATACTGTGTCTAATCGGCTTATTCAGGCAGACCATCTTGATTATGATATTGCATTAAAGCGTTTTATAAAGTTCTGTACAGATACAGAACTCATTTATGGTTATATTGTTGACTGTGGATATACTGAAGAGGATCTTTCGGAATTGCTTAAAAAAGTTTTGGAAGAGCATCTGATTTTTAGCTTTGGGGAAACTGACGAGGAGGAAGTGGCAAATATCTTTTCTGTACTAAAGTATGCCTCAGATAATGATATTGATGTCTCACATAAGATTGCAAGACTATATTCATCATCCTCAACTTATCAAGAAATCGTCAAGCATTTCAATTCTCGCGTTGTTTTGATACTTATCAATCACATTGAAAGGTATCTAACAAAGATTGGTGTTGATTTGGGCCTTGACGACAAGACGGTTTATAACATTTCTGTCAAGAACGGGCAAGTCAACATAGCAACCGATAACTCAAACCTCAATGCTGTTAATCAGATTACAGGCACTGATTCTGAACAACTAAATATGTTGGTTAGTCAGATCCAAAACCTAATAACCCCAGAAACTGTATCGGATGAAGATGCGGAGACACTTAATAATGCCATTGAAACAATTCAGTGCGAATTAACATCTTCGCAGCCGAAGAAAAGCATAATTAAAACAGGCCTCAACGTATTGAAGACTATAAAAGGAACTGCCGAACTTGGGGCGGCAATTGCTGCACTTATAGAGTTTTGCGTCAACTTCATTCATTGAAACGGAGATAATTCAATGAAAAACTTTGATTATCATTACAGAGTTCAAGGCTTTAACGAAAAGGTGAAGATCGCAGTTGTTGGATTTGCTATCGGTGATGCGCTTGGTGTCCCCGTTGAGTTTGTAACCAAAGACGAACTATTAGCAAACCCCGTAACCGATATGCGAAGGGGCGGTACACATGGACAGCCTGCAGGAACATGGTCTGACGACACGAGCATGACCTTATGTGTCATGCAATCTCTTATTGATAAAGGCTTTGATTTTGATGATCAGATGAAGCATTTTGAAGACTGGCTTTGGAATGCATCAAACACGGCTCATGATGAAGTCTTTGATGTGGGAAACACGACCAGATCAACAGTGTTTAAATTCGCAAAAGGTACTCCTGCTCTTGAATGTGGCGATGCTTTTGAATGGTCCTGCGGAAACGGATCTCTTATGAGGATGCTTCCAACGGCTTTATATATATCCGGGAAATATCAGATGTACCCTCTGATTGAAAGAACTGCAAGCCTGATCCATGATTCATCCAGAATAACTCATGCCCATCCGAGATGTCTTATGGCTTGTGGTATTTACTGCAATGTACTATTTCAGATGGGAGGCGGAGGTTATCTCCCGAACGCTGTGCATTATGGCATCACTGAGGCTTTAGGCTATTATAAGAAACAGCCGGAGTTTACCGATGTGGCTGACGAGTTCGATAGTTTGCGTAATATTTTAGAGCTCGATGAAAAGGAAATCAGTGGCAAAGGTTATGTTATCGATACACTGAAAGCAGCACTCTGGAGCCTGGTTCATTCAGATGGATATGCGGATTGTGTTCTCAAAGCGGTTAATCTTGGCGATGATACCGACACAACAGCTGCTATAGCGGGAAGCCTTGCAGGTTTCTGGTATCCATACAGCAGCATCCCTGTAAACTGGCTTGAGGTTCTTGCAAAGCGAGAAGAGATTGAAAAACTCTGTAATCGCTTTGCTTATGCCTGCAGAGAGAATGTAATAGAATAATGAGGCTACTTATGAATTAAAATCGAACAATAGTTTTTAACCATATAACGATAAAAATGTGTTTACTGTATCGATATTTGGTGATATATTCTAATTGATCAGCTATAGTTTGTTTTAAAGGGATGGCAACAACAAGTATATGGACAAAATAACTGAGTTGATTAAAGATGAAATAAAACGACAATATAAAAGCCTTAAGCAATTCTCAGATGTAAGTGGAATTCCTTATAGCACATTATCTAATGCTCTTTCACGTGGTGTGGGAACGATGTCATATGATTCGGTTGTTAAGATCTGCAGCATTTTAGGTCTAAAACAAGCATATGATACGGACCTCACCATTTTTAATGAGCAATTTAATGAAATCTGTGCGATGCTTGAGGATCTGGACGAACAAGGAGTCCATACGGTGAAGACTATTCTTCAAGTTGAATACGATAGATGCAAGAAGAATTGGCGTTCACCAAAACTCAAGTCTTTCAACGGAATAGCAATCGCAAGTGAAGAGCTTGATATCGATAAACAGTGTCGAGTCAAAGCTTTATTAAAACAGAGTACTTCTGATGGATACTAAAACGAAGTATTACAAGGACAATGCACTTCGGTTTCTACATAGTTATAATGTCGGGGCGATCAATCTTGAAAACATATACGACATTTTGAAAGCGCAGGAATACCGAGTTGTTAGATATAACACTTTTGAAGAGAATGCTTCTGTTGAGATGCTACTCTCAGAGCTTGAACTAAAGGAGTACTCATTACGCAACAAGGCATTTACATATAAAAACGGTAGCATAAAGATAGTATTTATTGATGATTCATTGCTTGAGGAGGATAAGCTGTATGCTTTAGTTCATGAAGAGGGACACATATTCTGCGGACATATGGAGAGGAACACGTGCTCCGCGTTAAATGTTGAGGATGAACATGAAGCGAACGAGTTTGCTCACTATGTTTTGAATCCACCGGTTGTTTATCGCATTGGACGAACAATTCGAGCTCATAAACGAATATCTATTGCAGCAGTAAGCGTAATAGCACTTGCAATACTTATACCAATCGTGGGCATGAATACCCAAGCTGCTTTACTCAGAAATTCCAATGAGTATGCAAAAACCCTCGACTATTATGTGACGGAGTCAGGCGAGAAATATCACAGGGAAGACTGTCGAATTATCCAAGGGAAAGATAATGTGAGGCGGATAACTGAAGAAGAGTATAATTCCGGGAAATATGAACCTTGTAAAGTATGTAACCCATAATATATAAACTAAATGGCGTTTACGCCGCGCTCTCCAGCAATTATGTATAAGTAAGGAGGACATATCATGAGTTTATTAGGCAAGCTATTTATGGGTGGCCCAACCCATGAAGAAAAGGTCGCAGCTGCATATAAGGGCTATCGTCCTGAGTTAGTCAACTCGATTTTCCCAGGTGGAAAAAAGCAAGCGAGCAATATTATTACGTCCCTTGCAAAAGTGTATGGTAAGAATTTGAACTCGCTTGACGCTAAACAATACTATGAGATTCTACAAACGTATTCAGATATTGTAGTTAGGAAAATTATAACACAAAGTACTGACAGTCATATTATAACCAGTCTCCAGGTTAATCATGGCAATCTTGTCCCTAATAAAGACATTGCGAGAAAAGCCTTGGCATATGTGACAATTAATATGAGCAACCATGATTTTGTGCTGGACAGTGAGGAATCAATGTCAACTCTAGAACTAATGATAGATGCATTTGAACAGATGGAATCTATGGCTAGTGCTAACGCTGGAGTTGAAAACAAGTATGTAGACGATCCCGAATACGGTTTAGTCCCGAGTAAGCCGATATATACACAAGGAGTAAATGGCTCAAATCGATATTTGGCTGGGTTATGTAGTATAACGGGTGAGCAACTAACATGGAATAGAAAAGGGTCAATGTCGATTGTAGGTGTAACTGGCGTAGTGGATGTTTATGAGAGCACTCTTCCGTCTGGGAAAGAATACAAAACATTGTATTTAAATATGTATGGGTCGTCCAATTCTACGAATATCCCCAAAGGATTTAAGAAGAAAGGATAGTCAGGATGGGTAGTGAAGTTGAGAGGATGCAAGATACACTGGTTTCTATTGCATCAGAAATGTTCCGTTTCCGGCGAGTGTTTGAAAAAGCAATTAGCAAGTTAGAAGTACAAGACCAAATCAAATACACTAGTCAGTTTTCATGGTTTACAAAAAAGGTCGATGAAGCTTTGAATGAGTCTGAGCTTCGATTGGTAAACCTTGAGTCAAAAAACTATGATCCAGGAATGGCAGTGATTCCATTGAATATAGACGATTTTGAGCCGGATGATAGTTTATTCGTCGCTCAGATGGTTGAACCAATAGTAATGAAAAACGGCCAAGTGCTTAAAATGGGTACCGTGGTTTTAGAAAGGAAATAGAGTAATGAGGAATTATATAGGGATTGATTTGGGAACAACTAATAGTGCGATTTGCTCTTATGATGGGAAAAATGTCCGTGTTTGGAAGAGTCCTGACCAAAGTGATGTGACACCTTCAGCAATTTACGTGGATAAACGTGGCAATAAATACTATGGCAAAAGGGCATACTCTCAGGCCCCATATAACCCGAATAACTCTGCCACTCTATTCAAGCGTTTTATGGGGACCAATAATAAAATAGAATTGGAAGCATCGAACCTTATTCTTACTCCTGAAGAATGTAGCGCCGAAATCCTCAAGGTTCTATTTGGTTATCTTCCCGAAGAAATAAGAAATGATCCTGAAACTGCAACAGTTATTACAGTCCCGGCAGCCTTTAATCAAATGAAAAAGGATGCAACATTGCAAGCAGCTAAGCTGGCTGGCATCGGAAATGTTGCATTAATGCAGGAACCCGTCGCTGCTATCATGAGTGTAATGAGGACATCAAAGCAAGAAGGGATTTTTCTTGTATATGATTTAGGCGGCGGAACCTTTGATGTATCTATCGCTGAGAATATAAATGGAAAAGTCAATCTCCTAGCGCATGGCGGTATTGAAATGTGCGGTGGACGTGATATTGACAGGATGATCTTTAACCAAATTGTAATACCTTGGTTGATGGAACATTTTAACTTACCAGATGATTTGCTTATCAATCGAAAATACAAAACTTTCTGCAGAATTGCACAATATGCAACCGAGGAGGCCAAGATACAACTTTCAGCACGTCAAGAAAGCACCATATCATTGAGTGAAGATCAGGCGAGAACCGTTGATGAAAATGGAAATGAGCTTTATTTAGATTTAGCTATTACAAGAGATCAAGTCGATGAAATCATAGAAGATTTAATCTCAGATACTATTGGTGCCGTACGCGAAACGATGACTAAGGCAGGTCTATCTTCAAATGATTTGGAGAAAATCGTATTTGTTGGCGGGCCCACGAACTATAAGCCATTAAGAGATAAGGTGTCATTTGAACTTGCTCTTCCCGCAAGTCTTGATGTTAATCCGATGACCGCAGTTGCTGAAGGTGCAAGCATTTTTGCAGAATCTATTGATTGGTCAACAGAAAAGCATAACCGAAAAGCAACTAACGAAACTATTACCACAGACATCAGTTTATCATTTAAATATACATCTCGTACATCTTCAGAGTCAGCGATGGTGGCTTGTTTAATAGATGATAGTTTGACTGGATATACGATTCAGTTCATCAGTTTGGATACTGGTTGGAATTCAGGGAATGCAGCTTTAAAGAAGAATCTTATAATTGAGTTACCGTTACACCAGGTCGGAGATAATAGGTTTAGTGTCAAAGTATTTGACCAGTTTGGCCATGAACAATCGATAGGTCAATCTGAAATAGTAATATCAAGAACATTTGCAACTATAGGAGCAATACCCGCATCTCATTCTATAGGAGTTGAGGTCGTTGAAAAACTTGGGGGTGTACCTGTACTTGTATTCTTAATAAATGAAGGAGACCCCCTTCCGAAAAAGGGAAGCATAAGATTTAAGGCAGGACAAACATTAAAAGCAGGATCCAGTGATTCATTTAATTTTAAACTATGGGAAGGTGATATTCAGTCGCCAATTACAGATAACAGGTTTATTGGTGTGTTAAAAATATCTGGATTCGATATTGAATCTGGAGTGGTTCCTACAGGAGCAGATATTGAATGCGAATATGAGATGTCGGATTCCGGAACAATTGATTTAGCTATATCTATACCTTGCATTGGGGCGTCTTTTGGTAATCATAATTTTTACTCTAGGCAAGAAGGCCAGCTTGACTTGAATAATGTTGATAGTCTTGCAGAACAGGGGAGAGACGTATTAGATAGAATAGAATTGATGATGGATAAAGTAGATGATCCCAGGCTTGAAAATGCAATGAAAAAGGCAGAAATGGCTGCTAACCTCGATAGTCAAGAATTGTGTGATTCAGAAGACATAATTCAAGCAAATAATGAATTGTTAGAGGCAAAAAAGATTATCAATAAGACTAGGCAGGATAATCTTAAGGAAATAAGGCAGATTGATTTAGACCTTTGTGTTGATGTTTTTAATGATGTCATTAGACAGTTTGCACAGCCTTCTGAGGAACACGCCTTCGACAGTCTTGTAAGAACAGCACAAAAGTCAATTAATAACAATGATCCGGATTTCGATAATATATTAAATAATATTCGTACAAAAAATACCACCATTCTGTTTAGGCAGGATTGGTTTGTTGTTGATGCATATAAACGAGCAGTAAATACACCTGCTAATTTTGTGGATCAGGCAAAGTTCCTTGAACTTAGAGATGCTGGGAATAAAGCCCTGGCCGCAGATGATATGAACATGCTTAGAATGATATTGATTAATCTCTGGTCGATTCAAATTAATTTTGATTCTGGAGAAGGCATGTTTGATATTGCGAATATAGTAAAAGGTTAAAAAATGAAACAGTTATTAACCCGTGGATTGGAGATTATTCCGAATCATAAAATAACTCGCATGATTGCGGAGGGAAAAGGCTGGCAACTCTATAATACAAGCTCTTCTTCATTTGCATTGGCTGTTGTTGAAGAGTTATATGATTTATGGGTTGAGAAGTTTTGTCTGCCAGATGGTATTTTTGAGCCCGATTTATTTAATGATTGCAAAGTCTTTCTCAGCGCTAAAAACTACATTATTTCTTCAATGGAATATGGGCCATATCCTGAGGATATTGGACAAATTGAAGCTTTTTCTATAGCATTCAAAACGGCGACTGACTTGTTTGAAGATGCCAATCTGAGTGATGCCATCTATATTGAGGAGTACTCATTATTACTACCTATTACGTTAGAGACGAGGAAAGAAAAAAATGAAATAGTATATGGGAGATGGTTAACTGGTGGCGTCAATGTTTCTATTGAAGCATTTGATAGAGTTCAAAGCATAATGTCATGGTTGTCTCCAGATTTGTTACGAAGTTCAGCGGATTTAGCCGGTTTTTCTGTTGGGACTAATTATGAAAACAATGATGGAACAAATAAAGAACAAGAGTCAACTGAACTGGATCAACCAATTATTCCTGGCATTACTGTGGACGTATCAAATAAAAAGACACAGAGATTTACGCTAATTGGCCGGCCAGATCTCGAGCTATTTTTCAATGACAACATTATCGATATAGTACTTAATCAAGAGCAATATAAACGAATGGGAATTTCGTTTCCTGGTGCAACTATTTTATATGGACCCCCGGGATGTGGAAAGACATATGCAGTCGAACGCCTTTCAGAGTTCCTTGGGTGGCAAAGATTTGATATTGACTCAAGCACAATTGCAAGTTCTTTTATTCACGAGACCAGTAAAAAAATCTCTGAAGTGTTTCAAAATGCAATTAAAGCAGCTCCATCAATATTGGTTATAGATGAAATGGAGGCATTTCTTACTAATAGAAGTATGTCTAGTGTTTCGGGAACGCATCATGTTGAAGAAGTCGCCGAGTTTCTTCGCCGAATTCCGGAAGCAATCTCTAAGGGCGTTCTCGTTTTTGCAATGACGAATATGATTGATTCAATTGATCCTGCAATTCTACGACGTGGAAGATTTGATCATATTATTGAAGTCAAAATGGCAACGGCTGAAGAGATTGAATCTTTATTGAAATATAGGTTTTTAGAATTGCCTGTCGATAAATCAGTCAGTCCGACCAGAATCGCAGAGGCATTGGATGGTCATCCAATGTCAGATATAGCATTTGTTTTGAGAGAGGCTGGACGGTTAGCTGTAAAGAATAATCTTGCGGAGATGAATGATGACTGTTTTGATAAAGCACTAGCATTACTGCCCAAAAAGGAAGAAAAGAGAAAGATTGGTTTTAATTGAGAGGTGGATTGATTATGAATCTACGGTCAAACCCATTCTATATATTAAAAATTTCATGTACTGCAGGACGTCGGGATGTGATGTCGGCAGCTGAAGCGTTAAACCTCCTTTTTGATTCTGAGGATATTTCGCATGCTCAAAACGAACTGATTAATCTCAGTAAGCGTTCTCTCGCTGAAATTAATTGGTTTCCTAATGCTGACGAGAATCTTTTATCAGAAATTGTCAAATCTATTGATGGGGGAAAATCTATTCCTACTGATGAATTGATCTCAATCGATAGACTAAACGCATCTTTATATAATTTTACAATATCAAAATCAGCAGATGCATATGAACTAGGGTTTGGTATTCTTGATTTAGATGAACAATACTCAAATCTAGACAATTACGAAATTTCAGAGGCCATAAATAATAATCGGCGCGAGGCAGGATTGCCAACGATTCAACTTGAAGATGTTGAAAATGGATTAATACAGAAACGCAATGAAATAAAACTTGTAGTGACAGAAAAACTGTCGGTTCTAGAGCAGAGTTCCTACATCGAACTCGTCACTATTATTGCCGAAAAGTGCATAAGTGACGAATACTATGACAATGGTGTAATATTGGATGATGTTCTTGATCAATATGAAGTTCGAATGCAATCTGTTCTTGAAACTCGTACTCAACAGATTCAAGCATGTATAGCTCAAATCAAGCAGTCTGCTAATACAAACCCTCTTGAAACATCAGTGAAGGAGTTAATCAAAAAGATTCAGGAGTGGGATCGTATCGCGCAACCGCTACAATTGAGATCTCAGTCTAGCGGCATGCCACATGATATTAGTGAGGAACTGGGAAGAGATATTCGAGATTTGGCATTGTTTTTAAACAACGAACGACATGATACGGAATCTGCGTTGACATTAGTCAAGGCTATGAAGGAAGTATTTTCCGAACTAGGAGAACTCCTTGATATTTTTGAATCTGATTCTAACACTCTTGAACAAATGCTAAGAGGAAAGAAGGATGCGGATAGACTCCTTTCAGCATTGGATTCTATAAAGGATTCAGCTGAGCAGATAAAACGCAATCCAAATCAATCGAATGTTGAGGATTTGATTTCTCAGATTCGTTCCCTGAACTCATTGATAAAAACAATTGCAATCGATGAAGAATCAAGAAAAAACATAAGAAAGAGTGTATGCCTCATAGCCCGGGAAGCTGCAGTAGATATTCACAATTCGAAACAGCAGACTCGCTTATCACTTCAGCTGATTCAATCTCTTTATAGCGAATTTTATGATCTTACAGAGGAAAGAACACGACTCGCCACGGATAAACAAACCCTTGAAAATGAAATTGCCATTATGAACCAGAGAAACTACTCTAGCCGTTCCTCTGTTTCAAGCTATGGTCCGTCTAATACATCACAGTCTGGAAAGGGTTGCCTAATCACCTTTATAATAATCATCATAATTGCTGCGATTATAGGATTTTCCGATAGCGGCTCTGGATCATCAACATCAACGAGCAAATCATCAAGTAATAGTTCATCTAATAGCGCTAGTTCTGAAGTAAAGTTCTCCAGCAGCGTCTCGGCAGGGGATAAGGTTTATATTGATATTTCATCAATTATCCCCGAGATAGGCATATATACAGAAGGCTCAAATAATTACTCTCACTTTGTATGTAAGTGCAAAACAACGAGTGGGACAAATGTATGGGTATATATGACAACATCTGAATACAAGAACCATTTTGATTCTTCAGCATCAACAAGCGTTTCCTCTACGTATGCTGATACGGTCAGTTTTTCAACATCCAAAAGGATTCATGGGGTAGCAAAACGTGCAGAAAGTATAATGTCTGGGCTATCTTCAGATACAGCAAATATGGTTATAGTTTTTAATTCAGTGAAGTAACGATATTAGGTCGGAGGCAAAAAATGGCGCTTGGTAAAAATGACGCCCTACATGATATATGTGCCTATGAAGGGCGAGAGAACCTTTGCCCTAAGGAATGCAAGAAATGTGTCTGCTTCATTATTCGTGAAGGTGAAAAAGCAGCCCTTGCTGGAAAAGTTGCAGATGCAATAAGACACTATAAAAGAGCTGTTTTTGTTGAGCCATTGTCACCAGATGCATGGAATGGTTTGGGGCATGCGTATTATTTAAATACTGAATACAATAATGCAATCAATGCTTTTGATAAAGCAATTCTAATTGATGATGAATATGGAGATGCGCTGTTTGGCAAAGCTATTGCACTTAGAGATAGTGGGCGGATAGAAGATGCGTTAGCCGTTTCCGCAGAAATCCTTGATCTTTATGATGATGAAAATGTAGAGGCATTTCATGAAGAACTCCGAGTACATGGATCCGAAATTATTCCTTATTCTATTTCTTTAGATAAGGCAGTGCAGAAAATGACTATGGAAGCTGAGCATATTATTGATTTAAACGGACTGCGCAATTCCGATGGTAGTATTGAAATTGAAAGATCAATATATGAAAAAGAACGGTTTACAAGTAGGATGCTTAATTATTGCCAGCAAAGGTATGCATCACTGGGACGTGAAAAAGTATGGAGCGAATCAATAATATCATCATTTTATGGTTCTATCTGTGTGACGATGCTCTATTACTTGAGACAGAGCGATTTTATCAATATTTCATCATTTGATTATTTAAAAGAGCATGTGAATCTTGAAGAGTTAGATAGAAATGCGGAAAAACTTCTTGGTTTTCATGCAGGAGATGACAAATCAGATTCCCTATGGAATATTATTTATCCATTTGTGACAATATGTAATAAAACGATTTCGCATATTGAAAGTGAAACGGATATTAAGGCCGCTGTTCAAGATGCTGCGGAAAGCGCATATGTTATCGGAATGGTATATGCTAAAAAAATCCATGAAAAGCCGGTTTTCATGACGCGGCAGCCATCCCCAGATGAAGCTGATCGATTTGCTAGGGCTGGTGGCCCATTATTTGGCACGCTTGCATCGTTATCAATAGATTCAAGAAATGTTCCTAATGACGAAAGTTCGTTAAATAATTTGATTGTTGAAGGGGTACTCTCTTTGCTTTCTGGGAAAAAGTCCGATGATGCCAAGATAACAGCTGTAATTAATTACTATAATGGAGCAAGAAATAAAGAAAAAACATGGGTAGTAGAAGGAGGCCTAGTTCGATTGTCTAAACCAGGTGATGATCTATCAGCACGTCAAACTGGTGTTGGTTACGATAAAACATTTTATTCAATCACTATTGAAAACAATAGAATTGAAATAGGGGAACAATTTGGCCCCTTGTTTGGTCTTGGTGCAGCATGTGATATTTGTAACAACGGAGGTGTTATTACATTTGCTAATCCTCGTAGAACATGGAGATCATAGCGTCTGAGGATAGGTGTTCAGGTCAAAACAGTCGGAGCAAATTAATTAATATAATCACATCAATTATGGGTATGCATAAGCGGCAGAAAAGGACTTGGCATAATAGTCAAAGAATAAAACAAAGAATGTCTGTTCAGTGTTTCCAGTAATACTTCTGCAAAAAATACCAGATCAAATCTATATGTGAAGTCTCTTCCAACAGGTGTCGCTCGATAGCGGCACCATTATTTTTTGCTGTTGACAACCCAACGGTGTCCTGCTATTATTCACTTACAAAAGAACATATGTTCATCTCGTATGAAGGAGGACGCAGGAAATGAAAGAAAAATACCCCGCAGAGGTCTCATGTCCAAAGTGCGGAAGCCTTATAAAATTCGACATGTGGACCCATGTGGATTCAGACCTGAATATTGAAGAAACGTTTGCACTGACGTCAGGCTCATTCTTCAGGCATATTTGTCCGGAATGCGGAGCGAAGATCAATATATATCATTCCCTTGATTTTATTGATCCCAGATCAAAGACGATCATCAACTATGTCCAGACGAATGAAGAGAATCAGGCAGAATGTATCAAGACATATAATGAAATCTATTCAAAGGAAGGTAGTGGCATTAAGAATAAGCTGGTCTTCACCCCTGAAGAGTTCATTGAATGCGTGCGCAGAGTTCGTTTTGAGTATTCTGTGCCCGCAGAAGCAGCAAGGCGTGCTGTCATCTGACAGAGGTGGGCATAATGCCAAAGACATACGTAACTGTGGATTTTGAGAATGGGCCGGGATCCGCAGTAAGACCGAAGAAGATATATTGGCCTGACGGAAAGAGCTGGGAGATCACACGAATGCTATTCGTGTCTGAGTCTCCGGACGGAGAATATGAAGGAATTCGCTATACCGTGGTTATCGGAAGTGCGCAGAAATATCTGTATAAAGACGGGGACAGGTGGTATGTCATGAGTCCCTGAGGAGGAATAAAATGCGAGGGTTTATTTCGAACAAAGAGCTGGAGGAGCTTGGCGAATCACTGATCGCAAGCTACCTGAAAGGCAATGACCGTTGCCTTTGCATAGATATCGAAGGTTTCATTAAGGATTACCTTGGGCTTGAGATGAAGTTCGTCAGCTTTGCCGAAGAGGATAAGGGCAAGATCGGCTTCCTGTCCGACGGGAAGACAGAGCTTTCGATATACACAGAAGGCAGGGCAGTAAAGGTCATCTATCCCAAGTGGCATATCGTGCTTGACAACCTGCTTCAGTCGGATCTGGAATTCGGACGAAGAAGATTTACGATGGCACACGAAGCCGCACATTATATCCTTGAAAAGCATAATCCTATGATGTCTGCCCAGTTTCACCGGGTATATGACAGAGAGAAGGATTACACCGTTCCTGAGCTTGCAGAGCTTATGAATCTGAACGAGACCCAGGCGGACAAGCTTGCAGCAACGCTTCTCATGCCGAGGTTCATCGTTGAAAGGGCTCTGAAAAAGTATAACCGGGAAAAGCCCATAAAGGTCTATGGTTCATACATACTTGCGCCGAAGGAAAAGATCACGATGCGCAAGATGAGCGACAGCCTTGGGGTATCCTTTACGGCTCTGTTTATACGGCTTAGGGATATGGAGCTTCTTGAGTTCAGAGATCAGGAGGAATACTTCAAGAGCCATCTTATGACAGGAGGCGTGAATTGATTCCAAGGATCAGGTACGACAAACGCTATGGCAAGCTGACGCCGGAAGCTGAGGCCAGGATCCTGCAGAGTCAGAAGGATGCCGAAGGTCTGAGCAAACGCGTAATACGCTGCCCCGTATGCGGCTTCAGATATCAGTCAGTATACGATGACGCCAAGCCCATAATCGACTTCCGCTGCAGCAAGTGCAAGCTTGAGACTCCATTGAATCTTGCCTACTTCAGGCGGATGAGAAAAGCGGGCAGACGCTTCGAGGCAGCGAGAAGGGGCCCAGTAAAATATATCAGGTGAAGATCATGCTAAATCATTTCCTATCGCTGCAGCCTGTGGATATGATCTTCAAAACTACCAGGGAAGGTGAAGTCATACCTGTACGGTTCCGTATATCTGGCTTTAACGGCAATTCAGTTTGCGAGATAACCGGCTACCGGCTGGTGGAGCCGCAGGGGGAATACACGACGCCGGATGGTGTTTATCTAAGCCGGGATACGCAGTACTATGATGTCGCGTTTTCGACCGAATATGAGAGAAACCACAGGATCAATATGTACTATGACAAACAAGGGACCTGCTGGTATGTAAGCAGGAAGCAGCACAAGACAGCTAAGGCTTAGGTGCCGGGTTATACTCCCCGGCTTTAAAAATAAAACTTAATATCATAACTTACTTTTAATCGAGCAAGCGGAGCAGGATCCTTAAAGGACTGAAAAACTACCAAGCGCCGTACGAAGCAAGATCAGTATAAATACTGATTTTGTTTTCGACGGCGCTTTTGTTTTGCCTTCCCATGCTTCGTACTGCATTGAAGTTTTCTTCCCCGGCGGGGTTCTGCCCGGGAAAGGAACTTCAAATGAAAAAGATTTATCTCGTAAAGAAAGACCCGAAGCAGCCTGCAGGGGAAGGGAACTGGAACATGCTGAACGGGTATGAATTCGCAAAATTCCTTGAGACTGAAGAAGGAAGCTTACGAAAGAATAATTTCTCAAGGATCGATGGCGCTGATAATAACGATGTGATCATCATTATCGAAAGTGACCCTGTTACAGCATTGGAAGATGACAGAACAAGGATGCTTGCTAATTTCAGAGCGAAAAGAAATGAAAAGATCGGATACAGAACGGTTTCTTATTATGGAATCCCGGATGAGGATTCATGGTTCGATGCTGAGGAGAGTATCCCTGATGACGAAACAAATGTCGAGGATGATGTTGTCAGAAAACTCGAAATAGAAGCTCTTATACGTGCTATAAAACTGCTTCCCGAAAGGGATCAGATTCTCATTGAAGAGATGTTCCTGGAAGATAGATTGACGGAGAAAAAATACGCTCAGAAGCATGGGATATCCCAGAAAGGAGCAAATAAACGAAAGAACGCAGCATTGGACAGGCTGAGAAAAATTCTTGAAGAAAATGATTAATCCGGGTTCTTTTTTGGAGCAAAAACTTTCAACTGATTAGTGAAAGGAGGGTATTTTCAAATGGAATACGATAAGACGGAAGTACCCATTTGGCAGAAATATGCCCTTTCGTTTAAGGAAGCTGCTGCCTACTTTCGCATCGGTGAAAATAAGCTAAGACGGATAGTTGACGATAACCGGGATGCGGAATATGTGCTTTGGAATAACAGCAGGCC
>Ga0208297_1000998_pt1 | contig 35914 bp, 36 predicted proteins | sample LMS_cellobiose_e_FD_187367 | JGI IMG/M metagenome (GOLD analysis project Ga0208297, IMG submission 187367) | Rumen-fistulated moose microbial communities from Alaska, USA - LMS_cellobiose_enrichment (SPAdes) (version 2) | ecosystem: Host-associated > Mammals > Digestive system > Stomach > Rumen... | reverse complement strand
TACTCCCGCACTTGCCGCGGGGTCTTTGAGCGTTTGATCCGCTCAACCGTGTAACACTTTTGTTTCATATTAGTATCTCCTTTTCTTTAGGCGCCTGATACACCGGTTGATATCAATGCCGGTTTTATGTCTTTTGAGTTCTTTCCTTCGTATCCATTTTGGCTCCCCACAGGTGGTAAAATCGAGAGAATAAAGAGAATTCTCTTCTTTAAGCCCTGACATCACTGCTGGGACATCGAACTGTGATCCATCCTCTTTTGTGACCCTGAGGAGGACATTTCCTTCAATGAAGGCACTGAATAATTCCTGATCTCCCATATACCTTACGCCATTGCCATCCTTCCCTGCAGGGCTGCCTGCAGCATTTCATTCGTGAGGCCTTCCACGGCCTTGATGTCTTTCTGTTTGTTGCTGAAGCAGGAGTAGAGGTTGCGCAGCCGCTCGGCCGGGATCTTATTGAAGCTCCCGTAGCCGGTGGCACGGCAGGCGATGCCCTGGATCAGCGGCAGGCTCTCCTGCTGCCCAGTAGCCCGCAGGTATCCACCGATGGCCGCGATGCCCCGCTTGCGGAGGCGGTTCATGTCCGGCTGCCCGGCCTGTTCCTGCAGCTTTGCGCACAGGTCGATCAGGTCGTGGGTGTCGATGTCGGCCGAGCTGTCCACGCCGTAGCTGGCGACCAGGGCCATCTTTTCGTCCTTCGTCATACCGCACACGCTGCAGAGCGTGTGGAACTTCTTCAGGACCTTCTTGTGAATGTCATCCATTGCGTTCATATCAGTCGGTATTAGGGATTTCCAATTCTTTTATCAGTGTTTCTTCACCGTACATTGCAACCAGTTCATTATAGGCTTTCGTCTCTGCCTTACCCCGGGTCATCTTGCCCAGCACTACGTAAACCGCCACCATACATCTCCAAAAGGCGTGAATCTGTGCTCCTTTCTCTGTCATAGCCATTAAAAGCTCTTGCGTATTCCTTCCAACACTTCTCTCGCTTTCGTGAAAGAAAAGGTCGGCGGAATGTTCCCAGAAGTATCAAGGTGGGCGAGAAAGCGGTCAATTAGGCCAAGAACCGCAGACTTCTCGGATAAAGCCACGAAACCGCCATCCCCACACGGAAGAGTTACCTTCACAATCCCATTGTCACTGGTTAATTTGCCCCCGGCGACCCAGTACGGGCAAAATCCGCGTTTAATAACCTTTTTAACTCGCACTTTATTATCAGAATCGCCGTATGTGTTAATCTTCTGCTTTATCATATCGGTCGCGTATTAGAATAGTTTCGGGTTGATTTCATCGTAGGCCAGATTGCAGAGGCGAAGCGCGAAATTGCGGTTCTCATCGTTGCTTTCCCCGGCCACTTGCGCGCGAATAGTCTGGATTGCGTCATAGACAGCAGCATATTCGCTGTCAAAGGTCTTCTGGATGTTGGCATAAATGCCGACTCCGAACCCAAACGAATTGGTCGTAACGTCGTATCCCGCTTTCCAGCGGCCATTGATGCAGGCCGTCATAATGGAATTGAACCGCACGTCCCCTTTTATATGGGGCAACGGGTACTCCAGATGCGCGACAACTCTCATTGTTGCCGGCCGCTTCCTGCCTCCTCCAGTAATGATTTCTGTTCTTTGTGTCATAGGTCAAAAGTTTAGTCATTATACATTGTCACACCACGCCGCGTTGGCCCGCTCAGGCCAGATCACGAAGGGCTGGCCACCCTCGCCGGCATCCTTGTCCTCGTATCGTGACGTCGGATAAGCCTTGAACCTGTCCACGTATAGCTTCACGTCGGAGAGGCGCCGCACCGTCTCGGCAATGGCCGGATCCGGAAGACCCCGTTTCTCGTGCGCCAGGAATATGAAGAGCTTCGTGGGATAGTTCTTCACCAGATCCACGTAGTCTTTCTTTCGGAACCCGGGCAGGGCGGTCAGCGAATCGATGATCACCACCCCGGGGCTCTTCCTGCGTGAGAGCCGCTCGCGCAACTTCTCGATGGGTTCTTTGTCGAGGAGCACCACCCGGCTCTTGGCCTCCGGCAGTCCGACCCGTACCCACGACTTCTGCAGGGTGAGGCTCAGGCCCTGTTCGAGGCTATTGTAGGCCACCTTGGCCCATTGGCTGAGGTACTTCGCCATCATCAGCGCGAAGGTGGTCTTGCCGCTGCCGGAGCCGCCCCAGATGATCCAGCTGCCGTGGAGCTCCGGATACCCGATGCAGGCCTTCCAGGGACCCTCGAACGGCGCGGACTTGAAGCGCGCCGCCGTTACATCGTGGTTCGAGATGGCGGGCGCGATCCAGATGTCCTTCTTCTTCGCCTTTGCCATCACGCCTCCTCCTGCTCCTGGGTCTTGAGAGACCACACCAGCCTCTTCACGCGGCGCAGGTCGCCGTCGGCCTCCTCCGCGATCCGGGCGATGTCGCCTTTGTCCGTAACACCGTTGACGGCGCAGATGGCCGCCACGTCCTTCGTATTGGCCAGCGGCAGGCCGATGAACTTGCGGCCCACGCGGCTGTAGATCTCGCGATAGCCCTTGCGGCTGTTGCGCACCCCGCGTTTGATGCGCTTCTCGAGGTAGTCCGTCGCGCAGAGCAGGATGCCGCAGTGGTCCTCCAGCTGGTTGTAGATGCTGATGAAGAAATACAGCACCTGGTCGCTGAGCTTGTCGGCCTCGTCGAGGATCACCAGCGGGGCGTCCTTCTTTTTCAACGCCTGGATTGCGTCGAACATCATATCGGTGACCGTGCCGGTGGCCTCAATGCCGAGGCTGCGCAGCAGCTCCGTCAGGAAGTGCTTCCTGTTCCAGTACTCGCTGCAGCAGAGGTGATAGACGTTGCGGTTGGCAGCGGTGTAGGTCTTGATGGCCTCGGTCTTGCCGCAACCGGCGTCTCCCACCACGGCCATCACCAGGGCGTTGTCCTGGGCGTCGGTTAGGATCTGCGTCATCTTCGTGTAGCCGCGCGTCGGCACGATGTTCCAGCTGCGGCGCTCGTAGCCAACCTGATGGGCGACGTTGCGCCACATGTCATCGCTGATCAGGTCCCAGTTGCCGGAGAGGATCTGCGAGATCGTGGCTGCGCTCACCTCGTTCAGCGAGCGGGCGGCCTTGTTCTGCGAGCCCTTCTGTTCCACGTACTCCGCGAGCAGGGCTTTGATGCTTTGTTTCTCTTTGAGGGTCATTTGAGTAGTTATTAACGGGTTAGTATATATCGAATCGGTTGAAATCTTCGTCCTCTTCCTGGGCGAGGAGTGGTATCGGCACCTTCTGCATATTGACCGCCTCGCAGTCGATCTCTTCGGCAGCCTTGCCGGCCTCGAGCATCCGAGCCTCCTTCAGCTGGTTGAGCCGCTTCTGGCTCACCAGGTCCTTGTGCTGGCCCCGGCTGTCGGTGATGATGGTCTTGGCCAGTGTATTGTCAAGTTCGCTGTCGTGGTCGAAGATCCGCTGGGTGATGGCGTCTGCCTCGGAGGCCACCTCAGCCACGTGCTCCGTCAGCGACTTGTTGAAGTCGCGGATCCGCTGCAGTTGCTCGGCGTCACCCGGCTTGCGGTCGGCAAGGGCCATCGGCTGCACGTACTTCTGCTCCAGCAGGAAGCGGTATTCGCCGCTCTCGCTCACGGCGAGGATATGGCTCAGGTCGTGAGGGTCCACCAGGGCGGTCCAGCGGAGGTAGTCCAGCTTGCGGAAGGCAATGTCGAAACTGTCGTAGGCGATGCGCTCGCCCTCGATGGTCACGCGGAGGCCGCATCCCTCCAGAACATGGCGGCCCATCTCCACGCCGTAGATGCGGAGGAAGGTTTCGTCGGACATCACCCGCCGGTACTCCGCGGCTGTCTGGCCCCAGTAGGCCAGGAAGGCCTCACGCTTAGCGGCGCGCTCCATCTCCATGATCATCATGATCTGCTTGACCACCTCCTCGGCGGTCGGGAAGTCGTGCTTGTTGTTGTCGAGCCACTTGGGGTTGGGCTGCACCTCCCGGCGGCTCTTCACGCCGAAACCGCTCCAGTTCTTCATATACTGGGCGTAGTTCTTGTTCAGATAATTGAAGTAGGGCTCGATTACCTTCGCCTTGGCGTTGCCCACCTTGGCCGGGACGTAATGGGTACAGGAGGCAGTATATACTGGGGCGAGGGCGGTGCGGGCGTAGTTGTCGCTCTGTATCTCATAGGGCTGGAACCGGAGGCCAAACAGCTCGCGTGAGTGGCGCAGGGCGTTGCCCAGGGCGTCGCGGATCACGGCGGCATTCTCGTGGGCGCTGATGGCGTAGCCGATCGGGTAGTTGCAGCAGGGATCCAGCACAACCTCGAGGTTCATCCTGCCGGTGAAGCCGTCGGGACCCTTGTAATAAAGTTCCGACGTCCAGCCATCGTGCACCCAGTAGAGCAGCGCTCCGCTGGGGCGACGCCTCGTCACCTGCATGGCCTTCGAGTTCCAGAACTCCTGCGGGCCGCGGCGGCCGGCCGTCACGTAGAGGCCGTTCTTCTTGATGAAGTTCAGGGCGGTGCCGGAAGTGATCTCCTTCCAACCACGGGCCTTGGCCACGATATTGTACATCCGGGCTGCTTGTGCGGCGTCGAGGTTGTTGCCGGCCTTGCAGATGTCGAGCATCACCGAATGCTGGTCATCGGTCACGATCTTGCCGGCGGTCTTGTTGCCCAGCTTGCCGCTGATGAACACGCTGGGGCCGTCGTTCATATACTGGTTGTACTTCTCGTGCAGGCGGGCGGGATTCCCCGGAAGGCTGTGCGGCCACTGGTCGGCCAGACGCGGCAGCACGTCGGCCACCTTCCGCCAGAACTCACCGCGCGGGATGCGCCGCTTCCCGCCGGCCCTAAGGCACTCTTCGTCACTGCGCTCCAGGCGCCGACGGCAGGCGTTCAGGATCGAGCAGTTGTTGGTCAGCTCCTCCACCTTCGCATCGGTGAAGCCCTTGCCATCGTGCTTGTAGCCGGCAAAGAAGGCGTGGGCTTCGTGGTCGGTCTCCATAAGCTCCATCAGCGTGATGGCCTCCTTCTGCCCCTGCAGGTCGGGGAAACGGTGGTAAACCTGGTGCTTGTACTTCTCGGGAAGGGTGTCCACGTAGTACAGGGCCTTGCGCTCGTAGCAGGCGCGACGGGCTCGCTCGGCGTTGCCACGAACAAGCAGCTGGCGCAAGGAATTTGTGGAAAGTATCCCCACGAGATCCTCCTGCGTGGCCGCCGGCCTTCCGTTGATGTACTCGATCATTTGGTTTGTCTCTTTTTTCTTAGATCCGCTGCGGGAGTCGAACCCGCACACCCCGTTGTATATACAGAGTTATGGCAGAAATGGGGTGCCCGCCAGGAACGGCCCAGCAGACTATGCGCGGTCTGCCTCGCGATAGGGCGAATCCAGCTTCCAGAGTAACCGGTCCGTCCCCCATATCAGTGCCGCCGCCGCAACCAACCCCAGCACCCCAATCTCCTCCGCCGCCAGCAACCACACCAGCGCCCCGGCACCTACACACATAACCAAAAATTTCAGCGTCTTTTTCATATTGTTAGGTATTAATGTCTTTTGTTGCCCAGCGGGGAGTTGAACCCCATAATGTCCTAAGCCTCCGGAGCATCAGCCTTGCGGCTGGTTAATGCTGGTGCGGCCTATCCATTTAGCCACCTATCTGGGCAGTGCTGTCTTTCCAAGCTGCCAGCCAAGTTTTGAATGTGGACTTATCGTGTGACTTATCCGAGGTATATGGCATTGGGCTTCTCAGGGCCTCAGGTTACGTATTCCGTCTCCTTGCCGCCACGTTCCAGCGCGACCTTCCGGATCCGTTTCGCGATATCGCTGTTACGCTCGTAGCGGAGCGCCCGCATCACCGTCCTGTCCGAAACGCGGAGCATTCCGGCAATGACACTGATCTCTCCGTGACGCACAAGTATCTGTTTCATTAGTCCGTGATTGTTTGGGGTTCCTCAAGCAATTCCTTGAATTTCCTGTCACGGGCGGCCTTGGTCGGAAAGCCCTCCAGCGTCCTCCAGTCAGCATTGAGTGCTTTGCCCCGGCTGTACACCTTGATCCGGATGTTCGGCGTGTCATCGCAACGGAGGATCCGCCAGCCAGCATCAAGCAGTTTGTTTCTTGAATTTGCGTTCATAGTCGTTTTTTTCTAACTTTGAAGCGTGGTCAGGTTTCGAACCACGGTGCAAATATAGAAGATAATCTTCAACTAACAAAATTTTGAGAAGAAAATTTTCAACAACATGGAAACTTTGCTGGATCGCATAGCTAAGATTGCTACAGAAGAGGGAATTAGCATTACTCGCCTGGAACAGAGGATAGGAGCAAGCAAGGGAGTTTTATCCAGAGCTCTCCAGAATAAAACCGATATTCAGGCAAAATGGCTCGAGAAGATTGTTGAAAATTTTCCCCGTTATAATTTAGACTGGCTCATAACCGGCGAGGGAGAGATGCTTAAAACCCCTTCGAAGGCCCATCAAACGGAAAAGCGCCTGATCCCGCTCTATGCCGACGTCACCTCCATCGGCGGCAACAACGGGACGTCGGCTGACGTGGCCACGCCCTACGGCAACGTCCTCGAGTGGATCGACGCCGGCGACTGGTTCCCCGGGGCTACCGCCGCCATCCACCACTACGGCGACTCGATGGTCGAGTATCCCTCTGGATGCATCCTCGCCCTCAAGCGCGTCGAGGACACGCGCCTCATCATCAACGGCAAGGCTTACGTAATCGAGACCGATGAGTTCCGCATCACCAAGCAGCTCCAGTACGACGGCGGCGACTACATCATGGCCTACTCCTCCAACAACGCCAAGTATGACGACGGCCGGCTGATCCACGCGCCGATCCGCATCCCGATGGACGCCGTCCGCCACATCGACCTGGTCATCGGATACGTAGTCAAGGAATTCAGCAACGGCGCCATCCCCATCATCAAAAGCTACACGCGATAATATGGACCTTCAGGAACGTATGCAGCAAGAACGGCTCGTGCGTATGCAGATTGATGATCAGCGCATGAACCGTGAAATAAAGCACCTCACTAAACTCCAGAAGAAGACTTTTCTGGAAATAAGTAAGGGCAAGAAAGAGTTTGAAGTAGTCTCTGCTGACTCTTCGACGGGTATAATCCTACTTTCACTTCAAGATCTCGGATTGATACAGGTATCCCAAGTCAAAGGGGAGATGAGAACAAGAATTACCACAAAGGGGAAATTATTGCTGCTGGAGAACTCAAAACTACGTTTCCCACCTCAAGAGTTCACGCGATGGGTTATAACTACCGCCATTGCGGTATTGGCATTGGTTATATCAGTTTTCCTATTGCTGAAATAGCCAGTATAATGGCCAGAATTAAAGCGACAATAGCCACGACCACTTCCAGCCAGAAGATGATCCATGAGGCATAGACCTCAAGCTGATAACGCCAGTCAACGTACTTCCACCAGTCTTTTGGCCTTTTCCACATATCTTAATGATAAACGCCCCGCCGGCGAGGTGCAAGAAACCAGTTTTAGCAACTCCGGCAGGGCGCGTGATAATAACTATTCTTTTAACCCAAATACAAAGAAAGCCCATATCCTCGTAATTTCCAATACCTTACATCAGCGTCCCCGCTGAAAAACCGTGAAATAGGGGGTAGCGAATCCACCGAAAACGCGCGTTTTTTCTCCGAAAAAGGCACATAGGGGGGGGGCGAAACGGGGGTCGGTTGGACGGTCTTTGTCACGGCAACTGTCACGGCAACTGTCACCCCATCTCATTTTCGGGCCGTCTTCGAAGGGCGTTCAAAGACTGGTTGAAGGGCGTTCGATCAGGGCTCTTTTGGGGTCATTTGGGGCCTCCGCCAGGCTTCCCAGCTGCTTCTTTTGTTCGCCTCTGCCCTTGGGCGTGAAAAGGCCGAAAACAGGCCAAAAACAAGCTTCCAGCGCCCACGTCGATAAACGCGCCGCGACGATCAAAAACGCGCCCAGAAGGCCGTCAGAATCATTTCCGCGGCCTCACGAAAAAGGGCCAAAGGCATCTCCGCCCAGTACTGGAAAAATAAGCCGCCCGGACACAAAAAAAGCGGCCAAACCAGCCGCCCGACGTCATTTTTCAACCTTCCAACCGCCCCATGTAAACTTTCATCCAACCTTCAGCCCAGAAAACCGCTCCTCATGTAAAGCAAATGTAAACCAATGTAAACTTTTTTCACATTTCGTTTTGAGCCACCTCCACACTCCAGAAGGTCGCAACTACTCCACTTTCAGCACGTTGCGCGTCCTTTCCCAGTACCAGACAATTTCACATTTCGTTTTACGCCCCATACATCTTGATTATTCAAGTTGAGAACAGCGTGAGCAGTTGTTCCACTACCAGCAAATGAATCAAGAATAATAGCATCTTTATCACATAAGAAGTTGATTAGATACTCAATAAGAGACACATCTTTGGGAAAGTCAAACACTTTCTTGCCAAAAAGCCTAGTAAGGAACTTGCCTGCTTCCTCCGTTGTATTAACCCCGACCTTGAAATCGATAAAATTAGGAGGGACCTCGGGATCATAGTTCACTTTTTTGTGGCTAAGAACCAGGGCTTTTGAACAATTGATTCTATTACCCGACTTAATTTCCTTTTCTAAGAAAGATTGTTGCCACCTCCAGTGGTTCGTCATCGAAACCGTAGTAACATTCAGCCCATCCTTAAAAACGAGTTCATTCAACAGAACTGTCGGATTCTTTGACGTTCCATATGTCCCCGGGACATAAACACAATCTTTCCCCTTAAAATGCAACTCTCCGGGTTTAAATGTAAGCGTTGATATTGGATTTGAAGCAGTAATTAAGGGGTCGTCGCTAGGACTTACCTTCTGTACCCCCTTATATTTATTTTTTGTTTTGTGCTTTTCATAGCACAAAACATACTCAATATTCTTTTTAATTTTAAATGAAAGATTCGGTGGAGTAGCTGATTTATACCACATCCACTGACCTATAAAATTATGAGCACCAAATATCTCGTCACATAAAAACTTTAGTGCTGCAACTTCATTGTCATCAATAGAAATGAAAATTGCGCCATCGTCTGCCAAAAGTTGCCGAAGAAGAACGAGCCGAGGATACATCATGCACAACCACTTATCATCTCGAGAGAGGTCTTCGCCTTCCGGCCCAACAATTTCCCCCAACCATTTTCTGATTCGAGGGTCGTTCACATTGTCATTGTAAATCCATTTTTCGTTGCCTGTATTATAAGGAGGATCTATATAGATACACTTTATAGTTCCCACGTATTTGGGTAAAAGTGCCTTTAAGCCAATAAGATTGTCTCCATGAATAATAATGTTCCCGCTTCCAGTATAAGATTTATCATCAAGATTAGTTGAACGGAACCCATATTTATGTTTCAGGGTATGAAAAGGCACATCAAGGTGATGTGTCATAACCTTCTCTTTCCCTATCCAATTTAGAGATGGCATAGAGATATGTTTTTAAGCAGCCGCTATCATTAAGGCTATAATTACTATTAAACCTTGAATATATAGCCTCCTAACAATAATAGTTCAAATTTACGAAAAATTTACATATTTCCATAAAGAATCCTTTTCAACCCATAGAAACGCGCATTGTCATCCAACATCATACTGAATATTCGCCCCGATCATTTTAATGACTCTATAGTACTTGTATTTTATTATCTTCCTTATCTTTCGCTGTTATTCGTGAAAAATTTCCACCCGGCTTCTCCCCTCGCCCTTCTTTACCACCTTTATTTGGGTCGGAACACGACTTTCGAGTTCCTCGCGGTGCGAGATAATGCCCACGCGGCGGTTGCTTTCGCCAGCCATCTCCTGCAACTTCTCCAGCGTTCCCATGACCGACTCCAGAGTCTTTGCATCGAGTGTGCCGAAGCCTTCGTCAATGAACAGGATATTGACGTTCATGTCAGATCGGTTAAGAGACGAAAGTGCAAGCGACAACGCGAGCGATATCATGAAGCGCTCGCCACCTGACAGGACGGCCACGCTCCGAATCTGGTCCTTGTTGTAGCGGTCCAGAACGAGGATTGACAGCTGCTCGTTCTCCTCACTGCAGGTAAGCTTGTAGCGGTCGGTAATGCGCTCGAGATAGATGTTAGCGTTGTTCAACAACGGCCGCAAAATATAGGTCTGCACCAGAGTCCGGAAGCGCGATCCGCCAAAATATCCGTTCAGCAGGTTCCATTTCTCGAAGACCTCCGTTGCCCGTTTCAATTCTTCAGCTCGCTTCTCCAGCAATTGGACATTCTCAGTATTCTCCGATAGTTTCCCATTGATGAAGCCAATAAGAACAGCGAGATCTTCTTTCTCCTTAGAGAGATCATCTTTCTCCTTTTCCAGGTCTGCCCGAATAGGAATCGTCTCCTCGGATTCAGCGCCCAGAGCATGCATAGCAGCGTCACGCTGCCCGGAGGCCAGAGTAATGGTATCTGTCGCCGACTTTAATTCTTCATCTGTCTTCTTGACGAGTTTGCGGGCGGCATCCAAGCCTTTGACCGAACCCGCAATAATATCCAGCGCTTTTTCGTCTCGACCCGTATTATCATACCACTGCGTCAACACCTTTTCGCATTCGGAGGCCGTCTTTTTATATCCTTCAACAGCTGTTTTCAGGGTTTCTGCCGAACGATAGAGTTCACGCCATTCGGCGACGATGTCCCGGCACTGGTATTCAACAGGTAGAACGTCTACTGCCCAATCAGCATAGGATTTCGCGATTCCTTCCCTGAATTCTCCCATGACCTTAAGTTTGTCCCTCAGCGTCCCGAGTTCTGTTTCCTCCGCTCGGACAGACTCTTTGCATTTATCATACTCGTCTGCGTCTGCCTTGAGTTGATCATTTGTTGAAGACAGCTCATCCGTCCATCCAGGATAAAACTTGGAAATAGCCTCTGATATTTCCTTGAATAGAGACTCTTTGCTCGTTACCTTTTCGTCGAAGGACATCTTCAAGTTGGAGATGGCAATAGCATTGTCCTTTACGACCTGGTCCGCCGCGGATGCCGCCTTAAAGGCACTTTCGTATGCCTTTTGAAGCGGCGTCTTTTCTTTGAGTAGTGCGTTGATCTGCTTTTGAAGTTCTTCCGCATTCTGTTGCTTAGCCTTCAGATCTGCCTCCGTCACCGAAAGATCCGTCTGCCGCGTCCGAATCCGTTCCTTCATGCCATCACCCGCTTCCAGGCCGGCTTCGCGTGCTTTCTTGGAAATGCTTTCCGCTTGTTTTGCCACCTCCTGCTCCTTTCCCTGCAAGTCCTTTTTCTTCCCGTCAAGCGCACCGGAGAATTTCTGCTGTTCCTTGAGCGCCGTTTCACGCGTCTTATCTGCTGCTATGAACAAGGCGTCAGCTTCCTTCCGCTGCTGGCCAAGTTCAGTAAGGCGCCCCTTGAAGTCGTCGGTGATCTTCTCGATCTTCTGTCCGCACAAAGGGCATATGGGCTCGTTCTCCTCGACGAGTTGCTGCCGGAGATTGACCAGTGTGTCATCCAGGCTACTGCTCATCGTGGTATAGCAGTTCCGGGCGATGTCACGGGCATTTTTAGCAGTTTCATAGGCGGTGTCCGCATTGTGCAGCTTCTCGTTCAGGTTCAAGAGCATCTTCTCGTCCTCTGCAATCTCATTACGAAGATCACCGCAAGCTTTCTCCGCCAATGAACAGACCGCCATTTCGCTTATCAGAGAGTTCAGCGCCGTAATTTCACCCCTGACTGTTTCCAGATCCTTATTCGTCTTCTCTGGATCAAGGGCATCCCGCTGCCCGATTAATGCGTCGATCTCGTTCTGCTTGTCATCGACGGCCTTTTTCGCCGCCTGGACAAGCCGGTCCTTCTCGGCTTTGGCGTCAACCAAACCCTGAGTCTTTCCGGACTCTTTTGCCTGCTTTTCAGTCAGGTTGTCCATATCGGTAAGAACGCTTTCATAATTCCTCATCTTTAGAAGCGTTTCTCCGGCATGGCCATACATAGCATCCCTGTCCTTTCGTGCCTCGAGCCAAGACTGCTTGCCTTTCAGCGCCGCTTCCCTGTCGTCAGCCTGCTGCCTCCGGAAAGCCAGGTCCGCATCCAATGTATGGAATGTCTTTGCAATGGCTTGTTCCTCAGTTTTAGCCGCGTCCAGGTTCTTCTCAGCGTCACGGCGGTCCTTCAGACGCTGCCGCTCGGTTACGGTGTTCTCCCAGTCCGTAGCCAGGGACTTTGCATGAACATAATCCTCGCCCTTGACCGCCTGCTCAAGATCCTGTTTCCGCTTCGACGCCGCCTGGATGGTGGCGACAGCCATCTCGTATTTCTTCATCTCGTCGAGCCGTCGACCATTCTCGGTTATCTTTCCGTCATTCTCCTTTTTGGCCTTCACCGCCTCTTCCTGTTGGCCTTTCAGCGTTTCGACTTCTTCTTCAGGAAGGGTGTGTCCCGCCTCTGTATCATAGGCGATCTGTGCTTCTTCTTTAGCAGACTTAGCTTTGTCAAAGAGGCTCTTAATAGCTTCACCGTAACGGGAGAAATGCTCGGTATTCGTCAGCTGCTCCAGGATGTCCTCGCGTTCTTTCTTATTTCCGGTCAGGAACGCAGCGAACTGTCCCTGTGCCAGCATAGCCATCCTACCAAATTGTTCGAAAGACAATCCTACAGCATCCTTGATTCTTTTTTCGGCTTCCTCCCCCGTGAACGTGTCAGTCCCGACGGTAACGCTCAGGACGGGGGTTCTGGGTTTGAGGTGTCTCTCACCAGTATCCTTGTCGGTATTTCCCAAATAGACGCCAAGCCTGAACCTCGAACAATACTCCAATCCGTCATTGCCCTCAAAAAGTACTTCGCTGTAACAATCATCTTTCTCGGATATTCCCAGACGCGTATATTGATCGATGGAGTACACCTTGACCATCTGACCGTCGGCATTTCTGAACTCATTGTTCTTCTGGCCGGTGACGGACTCTATGCGAGGCGTCGTTCCATACAGCGCCATGGAGATACCGTCCAGGATCACAGATTTGCCAGATCCCGTATCCCCGGAAATAAGGAACATAGATACGGGAAGACCTGTCCCGGCATCTATCAAGTCTTTTTCAAAATCTATATCTGCCTTCTCAATGGAGGCGATGTTCCGTATTATCAGTTTCTTTATCTTCATGCATTGTCCTCCGTTTGGGAATCAGTCTTTACCTTTGCTGCCTTTTTCGCCGCTCTCCTGTCTGCTTTTTCTTTCTGGGATGTTCGTTCTTCCTCCTCTAATCGATGTACTTCCTCCTTTACCTCCTCGAAAGCCGACCTAACCATATCGAGATCCAGATTTGGATATTGGTCGTGCGTCTTCTCAATGAAAGTCACGGGGTCCTTCATCTGCTGCAACTCCGCTACTTCGAACACTGGTCTAGAGTCCTCACCGGCTTTCCCTTCAGGAGCACCTTCCCAGATAGTTTTAGGGTTATACCGTACCTCATCTTCGCTAGCTGAGATGATTTCGTAGACATATTGGTTGAAATTCGACGGCAAAGATGTCTTATAGTCCACGCGAAGCCGGAAATAGCCGCGTTTCTCTTCATCGCGGAATCTCCTGACGCCTGCTAGTGCCTCCTCAGCCGTGTTAAAGGCACTTCCATCCTTTGGAAGGACATAGAAATGCATCAGCTCGTCAATACGCAACTGGCGGATGGTCACGTTTCCGCCATGTTCTGTCATCTCTACGATGCTTACCGTATGAGGATAGGTCTCGTCGCAGCTAACATGGAGGGCGCTTCCACTGTAGCGGGCGACGCCCGAGGGATACGTCATGGCTTCCATCTTCAAGGCGTCCTCGGGATGCCCGAGAGTCTGCGGCTTGTGGATATGGCCAAGTGCGAGATAGTCATATCCGGTCCCAAGAGTAGAGACATCCTGCGTACGGATCGTCCCGATCTCTCCGTGTCCGGTCATATCTGATCCTGTGACCGCCAGGTGCGCAGTCAGCACGACCGGCTTTCCATCCGTGTTTTCCGCGGCCACCCGGTCGAGCAGCGCCTGGACTTGGGCCCTGCGGTCCCCCGCGATGTAAGGCAAGGCCACAATGTATCCTGCGTCAAGGCGCACGATATAGTTATCTTGCCACCTATCATCATTTTTTCCGGCATCCGCAGACGGAGATACGCCAACGAGGTGGACGTTGCCCAGCTCCCAGACGGAACGATCCGCCTGGATTCGTGCAGCAGAGTCGTGGTTGCCGGCCGTGATGACGATAGTCATGGCCGGATTCTTACGGGCTAGTGATACGAAACGCTCGTTGAAAAACTGCCGGGTAGCGGCGCTCGGCTGCTGAATGTCGAAAATGTCGCCGCTTACAATCAGTGCATCGGGGTGTTCCTCCTCGCACCATTGTTCCAATTGCGCGAAGTAATGCGCATGCTCATCTACCCTGTCATAGCTCTGGTAGATGATCTGCCCTAGATGAAGGTCTGCAGTATGAATGATTTTCAAGCTTATTCCTCCTTGGCCAACTTAATTATTTCTTCCGGGATTACGAGATCGTAGTCATAATTATCCAGATACAGTTCCATTTGAAAAATCGTTTGAAGGAACATTGCCTCGTCCTTTTCGTTAAGGGTCTTACGGTATTCGTCCACCCAATCATAAAATGCTTCACTTCGGGCTTCGTTAAATTCATCCTCATCCATCTCAGTCTCCCCCTCCGGAATGAAATCATTCTCGTCGTACTCGAACTTAAAGCCATATTCCCGCTCGGCTATTTCAATCGCGTCATCGGGCTCCTCGTAGTCCCCATTCTCGTATCCATCAATAACATGAAATCTCCATAGAGCGTCAATGGCGACACCGCTGTAGGCATCATCCAACTTCTCGTAAAGATCTGGGTATTTCTCTTTCAAACCCAGTTTTTCAACGTCTGTTTCTCCATTATTTCCCCGAATCAGGCCAATGAGTTGTCTAACCTCCTCGTCGGTCAGTTCCACCTCTCCACTTCCTTCAACAGTGACTTCCCCATAGTGGGTAAAGCCAAGGCTCTGCTCCGTGTTAATCTTGAATGTAGGCATGGTATTATAGGTTTTTGTGTATTGCGTTCATTAATATCTACTGCTAAAAGACATGTTCCTTTCATCTTCCCTTCAAATTTAGCAAAAGTTTGCCTAATCTCCCCCTCTTGAAAATAAGAAACAAACATAAGAGTAAGGAACGACCCTCATGGAGGTATGTATTTTCGACCAGCTTATGCTGGTCAAGAATATGGGAGGCAAGGAGAAGGTTGCTTTGCGGGATCTTCTCAAAGAACGCAAGAGTATCCTGGATTCTATGTTCCTTGAAACGCCGGCCGAGCTTGAACGGTTATCAAAGGTGAATGACAGGCTGTATGACTTGACGCAGAAACTGTATTCGAAGACTTACAGCCTTTACGTCGCGCTCTTGAAAACGGGATTTGATCCTGAGTTCGACGATGACATCATGCTAGACGGTACGCTTCGGTTCCTTTCAGATCTAAATGAAGATGACGATTCTGTTCTTGCTATGGAAGAGGATGACCAATACGGGTCTGATTTCCGATGGATGCTCGGGCTCATCAATTCATTGGATGAAGAGTGCGAAACGTATCCCTGCGCCAGGATAAGGACGTCATACAGTTCTAGGCATTCTCCTGAAATGACAGCTCAGGAATTGGGACTGGCCAATAATCTGGATGACGGCATCTCTTGGAATCATATTGGCCAATTCAATGGCATTTGCTTATGCCACGCCTTTTTCGAGCTTCACTCTTCCAGTAACTTGTTTTCCTATCCCGACATTCTCCGCATGAACGACTTCTAGTGCGAAGTCAAGATAACGCACCAACACCTGACTAATCAGAATGGAGACAGAGTGTCTTATTTAGACTAACAATCATAGGCAGGCCTGAAACGGTCATTTCTTCTTGCATTTCAGAAAAACGTTTGTATCTTTGCAACTGAAGGGGTGAGAGGCACACCACCTGTCGCCTTATGCCTTCAAAAAGCTGCCTAAAGGCAGCTTTTTTCATTTCGGAACTATCCATTCGATTTCCTTGTCTTCCACGATACAGACAACTTTCTTTATGGTATTGAAGTATCGCTGTGAGTCAATATCTTCTAAGAACTTATCCCAGCCATCATCAATCCTCTCTTTTGAATATAATTCCTTTTTATGGAAATAAAGAATAACACATTCCGATCCTTGTTTGGCGGCATTATGGAACTTCTTTTTAATGGCCCATTTTCCATTATTGTCGGTGGACTTGATGTCCATGATTAATCCATCAATCCAGCCGTCAGGTGTCTTAACGCCATTGGGAGCCAGTTCGGACTCGAGTGTAATAAGATGTCCTCTATTTCTTAGGATTGTTACCGCGTTTTTCTCATATTCTCCCTTTTTAATTCCGAATGGACCAACTCGGGAATCGAACTTGTGCTCTCGATGAATGGCGCTGACCCCTCCTGATTCATAATCAAAGGTTACTTCAACGTAATTCGGGTCTTGAAGCAGACGAAGATACTCCTGAAAATTCTCTTCTCGCTGTTGGTTAATGGTGATCATAACGCCTCATACCTACCTTGCTCATATCAAATAGAAATTAACTTCTCCTTCCATGAAGAAGAATTCTTCTGCGAAGATAATTGAAAAAAGATAAAAGACAAAGCTGGGCTATAGGATTATCGAATCACATCCTGCTCAACTTAACCCCACCGCCAAGCCTCATGATGGCATCCTTGAGGTCCAGCACGGCTTGGACGACGTCTTCGGCGATGCCGTCCTTTTCGTTCAGGTCACGGTAGCGGACGTAGAATTTCACTTGAAGCGAGGGTGCCAGTCTCACCTCTACTTTCGCGCGGTAGCGCTGACCCTCGACCGAGGCCTGGAGACCTTTTTCGGCGAACACGGCCGGGAGGATGCTCTTGGCTGTCGTGGCGTTGATCTGCGAAACCATCCTGTTCTGCAGATAACGCTGCTGTATCGGCCGTATCGCCTCGACTACCTTCGGCCTGAAATACCCAAGCAGCACCTCAAGATCCCGGCGATTCTGTGCTCCCAGCGGATCGTAGGAACGCAGGCCGCGGTCGGAGCGGAACAGGTATTCGATCCGCTTCAGCGCGGCTTGCACGCAGTCTTCCAGCACGAACTTTCCGGCGTCCCGAATCTTCTCGCGGTAGTCCGGCAAGGCGCGGAGCGCCTCCTCGAGGATTGCCTCCTCGCCCATTTCTCGTAGTTTCATTTTTTCTCCTTTGTCTTATTATTTCTACTGCCGGAAGTTGTTTTTCTTTCACTGCATTTCCGTGAAAGATTTTCGCGCGTGACGTGTATATGTTAATGTAGATCCCACGAAAACATGAACATGTCTCTGAGAATGGAACAGCGGACGCCCCCCGAGTGGCAGTCCATCATTGATCTGGTGGCCGACGCGCACACCCTGGAAAGGATGGCGGGATACCGTATGAGGCTGAGCCGGGAGTATATGCGCGACGAACTCTTCCTCTACCTTGCGGACCACTGGGTTGTAAGGGCCGAGCTGAACCTGAAGCGCGCGACGGCCGTGGACAGAGACAGGCTGACGTCTCTCCTCCGCGAGGCGGATTTCGATGTGACTGAGAACGGCTACGGCAGCATTGCCGTTGATCTGGACGGCTATCCCCTCCGTCTGGAACTGCAGGAACTGGGACAGACGCGCATCAGCACTCTGGGTCCCAGGAAGAATGCGGTATGCGTCTCTCTCCAAGAGGAGTCCGTCGTTCTGCTGCTGCGTTTTCTGGCGGAGGCGATGTTTGTGATGGAGGACATGGCCGAGGATGTCGTCCTGGAGAAAGAGCAGGAGACGTTAGTCACCAACATCTACGGACAAGTGTTGCGCACCCGGCTGGATGAGCTTGGCGAGCAGTACACGATGATAGCCGACGAGCGGTTCATTACGGTACACGTGCGGTTGAAGCCGGACCGCCGGCTCCGCTTCTGTGTGCGGGCCGAGAAGGCCCAGGAGATGGCCGACAAGATCGAAGGCATCATCGCTGCCGCGAACCTGCTCAACGGCGAGTTCTGGAGCACAGGAATGCGGATTATCTGATAGAAAAGAAAAGAAGAGATATGGCTACCAAACCCTATGAATTGCGCCGGCGATGCAACGTCGGCGGCATTGAGTACCTGCTGGATGACGACGACGGCACTGCCTGGCTGCACTGCGAGCCGGAAGGAAGATATAATGGGACTGACTCCTGCATATTGCCCGAAGAGGTTGACATTGGCGGAAGGACTTACCAGATCACCAGCGTTATGGGTGAGTTCAGCGTACCCACCGGCACGCTTGTTCAAGAACTTATCATCCCGGATTCCTATGAAAACATCGAAGAGCTCGGCTTCCGTGAGTCGTTTATCGAGACCATTCATATTGGCCGGGGCCTCCGGTGGTTTACCGTCTGGTCTTGCTATCGGCTTTCGCCTGACGTGACAATCACCATCTCTTCGGAGAATCCGCATATCAAAATGTCGAATGACGGCAATTGTATCCTCACCAAAGACGGCAAACGACTCATTTCCGTTGTCCGTGAAGTGCCGGAGCTTACTGTTCCGGAAGGAGTGGAAGAGATTTGTCAAACGGCAATAAGTTGCGTCGACGTGGAGCGCCTGACGTTACCCTCTTCCTTGAAAACTATCGGACCCAACGGCATCTTCCAATGCCACAGACTGCATTCCCTAGTCATCCCGGAAGGCGTGGAAATCATCAGGACACAAGGGCTGAGCGACAACCGTGATCTCCAAGTGATAGACCTTCCATCGACTTTGCGCCAGCTGGACGGCGAAACCTTCGCTGATGACGATTGTCTGGAAAGAATCATTGTGCGCGCCATCGTGCCGCCCCAGTTCAACGGCGGCCTCGACCAGGACCTGACCCGGCTCAACGCCTGCCATCTCGTCGTACCGAGACCATCCCTTCCCACCTATCGGAACCATACGGACTGGGGGTGGTTCCTCCACATCGACATTCTGGAAGACTATGATTAGTACGTCATCTCCCAAAATGGTTCCGATCACGGAAGTCTTTTTGAGGCTCAAACAGGAAAGGAAACTCAGCTGCGGTGAGGACCTGGAGCAGCTGCGCAGGATGCTCGACCACTTCGGGCAATTCCGTGCCATCAAACGAAGAATTGAAGAAAGCTCGCTCAGGACGTCGCTGTTGTGGCCCAGCGTGCAGCTGGAGGAGTCTCTATGGAGCGACATCGGACGCCATCAAAGAGAAAAGGGTTTCGACCCGGAATGGATTCGGAAAAGGAATGGACAGTTCGGGCTCACGGGCTATGCGTACAACGACGGCATTCCCTGCGAATACGAGGAGATCATTCTCACTTACGACGGTCTGGAGCGCATGGTCTTTCCCGTTCCAGTCAAGCGGGGCGGCAAGTGCGGCCTGGTGCTGGCCGACGGAATCGGGACACCCGTGACAGAGTTCCGGTACGACCAACTGTTCCGGATTCCGAACACGGAATATATCAAGTATGTCGCCATCCGTGACAGTTTATACGGTCTCGTGGGAACCGACGGAACCGAGGATGTGCCCTGCAACTATGACGGGATATATGAGTGCCCGCTGCCGGGAAATCGGTTCTATCCGGTTCGCAAAGGTAACAAATGGGGGTTCTACTACATGCCCTTCGAATTCATCAAACCAAGATTCGATGAATTGGTCTTCTTAGAAGACGACTATATTCAGGTCCGGATGAACGGACTGTGGGGCTGGATAGCCTATGACGGCCGCTTCTCCGTTGACAAGTCCAAGGCCTACTTCCGACACAATGCCGAATGAGATTCCTCTCGCGGATCTGTTTTGTTTCTAAAAATCTACTTTTTTGCAGAGTTTTAGAAATGATTTTGACACGTGACCTTTCTGTTATTCAGGAAGTGGACTAAGGCTTGAACCTCGCGATTTCTCCTTCTATCAAAGGGGGAGTATCGTCTTTGTCCTTCAGCTTTAATCTTGTTTTCAGCCTCTCCCCCATTGCGTTGTAGCCTGCTGTGATATCGAACCAGTATTCCTCGGTACCGAGGAATTCCGGTTCAGGACGGATCAAATTGCCGTTTTCGTCCATATCCAGCAACGGATGGGTATATACCCGGACCAAAAGGGCATCCAGATATTTTCCATCCTGGCAGATCAGCCGCTGCTCTTCGAGTTCATAATCCACAAAACGATAAGGCACCGGACGAAGAAGAAACGCAAGTATCTCATACTCAAGATGGATATAGTCCTCCGTCTCCTCAATGAGGACAGGCCTGTCCATAGCGCAACCGAGATTGCTTTGGTCATATCTCTCATATACTCTCCGCTCCTTTGACGTGAGAATGCCATTCGCCTTCATCACGTTATATAACGGAGTCCCCTCCTTGGGAAGTTCATCAAGTTCCTCTTCGAAATCTCCGAAATCCTCGAAATCAAAATCTAATTCTTCTTTCATGTGTAGTCGATCATTTTATATCTCAATTAATACTACTCCGCACATCGCTAATTCTTTCATCCAGCTCCATTGTTTTGGCACGTTTTTGCTAACTTTGCAGAACCGCCGGAAAGTTTTTTCAACTTTTTTGAAAATTGTTTGAAAGAAATCCGCTCCGGGTTGGTATATATTATTGTGAGGGGTGAGAATGTAGTTCTTTGACATAAGCATCAAGACTGGATCAAGGCTGCCTTATGGTTCCCAAACGTGCCTAATATTTTAAAATCTTGCGGACGGAACCAAACGATCACGCGATTTGCCCTAAATGCTTCGGGCGAAAGCAAGCAGTACCTCCTAATCTTGACGCACACTATGGAGAACATCTACACGACCACGAATGCCACTTTTACCACCGCCAACGGTGAAACCGTTTCCTATCAGGAGATTTTCGATGCCATGAGAACCAGTGTTGAAATCTACGGCAAAACCGGAGGGCGCCTTTTGACTGCCGAGGATTTGGAGGACCTTTTCCAGGATTCCATCCTTAAAGCCTTGAAGTATGGCGGCACGTTCGACTCGTCCAAGGCTCAACTCAAGACCTGGGCGTGCAGGATTGCCGAGAACGCCCGAAAGGACGCAGTCAGGAAGGCCTTTCGACGCCGCGTTGCGTTCGAGCCCCTTGAATCCCAGAACCGGGATGGGGACGAGTACATTGACTCGGACATCGAATTAGCGGCCGGTGGCTACGGGGCAGACTATGAGGTTGAGTCAAGCGAAGCCTTGGAACGAATCCAGCGTGCCATAGATTCTCTGAACGAGAATCATCGTTTCATTCTTTCCCTCCAACTGGACGGAATGAAACCGAGGCATATGGCTGAGCTCATCGGCTGCACGGCCGACGCTGCCGCTACCCTTCTCTTCAGGGCCCGCCAGGCTCTCAAGAAAGCGCTGGGCAGGACTTTCCTCGCCGAATACGGCATCGCCGCATAGGGGCATCTCACGACTTAAACCACCAGGCCAGCAATGGCCCGGTGGTTTTTTGTTTTTATACTGAAAGAATCCGCCATTGACTCCGTATATATAATTGCTATGGCGAACATCAACGTAAATACAACCGAGCTGATTCAGCTCCTCGACATGATTCCGGCCGATCACAATCTGATGCTGGTCGGCAAGCACGGTATCGGCAAATCCGAAATCCTGACTGACTATTACTCCAAGAAAGGTATGCCCGTCGTGGTGCTCTTCCTGGGCCAAATGAGCGACCCGGGTGACTTGATTGGAATCCCCAACAAGAACGAAGAGACCGGCAAGACGGACTTCATGCCCCCCTACTGGTTCCCCCTGGACGGGAAGCCTATCGTTCTTTTCCTCGACGAGTTGAACCGCGCCCGTCCTGAGATCCTTCAGACCATTATGGACCTGGCGCTTAACCGCAAGCTTGCGGGGCGCAAGCTCCCTGAGGGCAGCCGTATCATCAGTGCGGTGAATGCCGGTGACCAATACCAGTTGACGGACCTCGATCCGGCACTGGTCAGCCGTTTCCATATCGTTAATTTCCGTCCGACGGTGCAGGAGTGGTTGCTCTGGGCCCGCAAGGCTGAAGTCGATGGTCGTATCATCGACTTCATCCAGGAGAACCAGATCTGGCTGGACAAAGATCCAGACGCAAAGGAAGGCGTGGACACCGGATTGGACAAGACGCCGGACCGTCGTGGCTGGAAACGCGTATCGGATATTCTCAAGCAGTCCGGCGAACTGAGCTCGCTGCACACCAAGGTAATATCTGCCGTGGTCGGCCCGAAGGCCGCAAGCGCATTCGTAAGCAACGTGTCCAGCCGCAAGATTGTTTCCGGGCGTGAGGTGATACTCAACTTCCCCAAAGTCAGGGAGAAACTGAAAGAGTATGAATTGCACCAGCTCTCCGTGGTCAACGACGGCATCTACCGTTTCCTTGAGGTAGAGAAAGTGCCTGCAAAGGACAAGGAGATAGCCAAGAAGAACCTCGAAGAATACTTCGAGTACCTGACCCGCTTCAAAAAAGAGGCAGCGGCGCATTTCGCCAATCTGTTTGTCCAGAAGACCTATCCTAACGCCGTGGCGTTCATCGCCAGGGAGTGTCAGATTCTGACCATGATGTTCATCTCCTACGTAAAAGGGATCAAGTAGATGAGGGACCGCATAACAACCATCCTGGAGCACTGGTTCATTCAGGAGCCGGCGCTCTTTCAGGTACTTTGCACCCATGAACTGGCGCCCAATACGCAGATGGCCTGTCCCATCAGGAGCGGCAAGAGGCGTATCGAGTACAATCCGGAGTTTCTCCGTGAGATGACAGACCAGGGCCTGGAGGAAGCACTCCGGACCGAGGCTATACGCATCCTGCTCAAGCACCCGTACGAGCGCAAGCCGGACGGGTGTTGCCAGCAGGCCATCGCCATCGGTTCCAATGTGGTAGTCGGGGACAATTACAAGTACAAATCCTTCCAGATTGAAAAGCCATCAGATTTCAATCTACCGACCGGAATGGCTTACGAATGGTATTCGAGGAAAATCCAGGAAATGCTTCCTCCTGAAGCGGACAGGACATCCGATAAGAATCAAGACCTGTCTGAGTTGTGGGATGAGGACGATCTCACCGTTGCCCTGATAAACGGCATCATTGAAGGCTGCACATCCTGGGGATCCCTTGCCGGTTCTTTCGCGGAGCAACTGAAAGCGTCCACGAAGGCGAAGATCAACTGGCGCAACGTCTTCAGCGGCTTCAGGGCCAGCATCCTCTCTTCAAAGCGGAAGCTCACGCGCATGAAGCCCAACCGCAGGACCGGCTTCGAGAACATGGGATCCATCCGGCGTTTCGACACGAAACTGCTTGTTGCCGTAGATGTGAGCGGATCCATCTCCAGTGAGAGCCTGAGCTATTTCTACGGCGTCATCAACAGTGCTTTCCGTTACGGTTTTTCGTCCATCGACGTCATCCAGTTCGATTGCGGCGTGCGTGTGGTGCAGAGCCTTAAGAAAGTAATGCGTGAGGTTATCGCCATCGGACGCGGCGGAACCAGTTTCCAGGAGCCCATAGAGTATGCCGCCGAGAATGGCTATGACGGCCTTCTTATCTTAACCGACGGCTACGCCCCCGAGCCGACCTTTCCGGACAACATGCGCTGCAAAATCATCTGGGTATGCCAGGACAAGAATTGCTATGAGCAGCACCACCACTGGATGGAAAAATCCGGACGAGTTTGTTCAATCGAATTGAGATAGCTATTCTTCATTTTTTTCCAATAAAAGGTGAAAGAAACTGGAAGCGTCTCGGTATAAGTAAAAGAACAAAGGCAGATAATTCATATGCTCTTTGAAATATTGTCCAGGATCCAGGCCGCCGATTTAGGGGGCTGAAGGTCCGAATATGGATAGCCGAGGGGAGTTGATCGTGCGCCATCGATACAAAATGTCTTTCCGGACGGCACAGTTTTTCTGGCGGCCGAAAGCCGGGTTGATAAGCTTGATTGCGTTCCTCAACAGGAGCAACCTAGGGCCGCGTTAACAAAAAAGGCTGACTTTGCTATCGCTCTCGATCTCGAGTCGTCCAGGTTATTGATAGGGTTCTTGTCAATGTTCCCCGAGCGCTATCCATAGGTCAATATTTTCCTCCGGTCGGAGAATGCCTTTTAAAGGCACTCCGACCGGTTTTTTAACAGCAAAAACACAACTAGAATGACAACTATACGTATTTGTGAAGAATGTGAAGCCCGTAAGATGATTAGAGAGGGCTGTTTTAAGGAGTATGTCAATATGTGGAGTGAGCAATTTCCACAAAGAAAGTTGCTTTCTCTAATAAAGGAATTGCATTCCAAGTATAACCTGGGCCTACTTGATGCCCATATGGTGGCTCGTGCGATGGGAGCAGATGAAGATGTCGTTCTTGAGGTGGGTGAGAATGTGCGAATAAGGAAGAGAAATGATGGCTTGTCTATATTTCAAAAGGTTGGTGACATCTGGGTAAAGATTGATAAGGACATTGAAGGATTGGATGCTGAAGATATCCTATCCAGTAACTCTAATTCAAGGCTGACCTCCGTATGTGAGGAAAACAAAATCTTACACGCTAAATCAGTAAATGCACTTGCCAAGTCCATAAGGCGTTCCTTATGTTGTTGGTATAGGACTAGCGGTACGCTCTTTTCTTTTGGGAAGCACGAGATATGGAAGGTCTCTGACAATGGATGGATCAGTATCTTCTCAAATAGTCTTAAGGATCAGTCCATCTACAACTCAGAAGATGACATTGCAAGGCATATTGAGTGCTATCGCAAAGAAAAGAAGCTTGCGTTTGGGTTATTCTGAAATCAGCTGAAAGACAACCGGAGGGGGCTGGTTCGTTTCAGTTCGGCCATGAACGGGACCCAGATGGGTTTCCGTTTGTCAATACGGCCGGGATTCGCCGGACTTTCGGGGTTTACGCCCGTGGTCGTGCAGAGAACGTGATAGAACTCCGTCGAACGGATCAGCAAATCCAACGAGGATTCCGGAGCATCGTGTTCCGTTTCGATGATGACGAGTTTCGTCGTAGCAGGAAGGAACGCACGGGTACGTGCGACGATATCTCTCTCACGGGGAGAGATGAGCAGGATGATCGCCGAGTCCTCCAAGTGATTGGAGGTAAAGATGAAACGGCCATGACAGTAGTTTCGGTAGTCATATACGGAAGCCGGCGCCAGCCCACATTCGACCAGCTTGCCTTCCAGGTTGTTCGCCACTGGACGGCCCCAGCTGCCATGCAGGATGACATAGCTCCGCACCGGCTTGAAGTCTGCCGGAGAAAGGGGTGTGCCATTGTTAAGACAGAGGATGAACGGATGTTTCGGAAGGGTTTTGTACTTCTCCAGGTCGGCACCGGGCTGGAAGATCCTGGTAAACAGGGCAAAGTACGAAAGCGAGGTGCCGGTGGTGACAAAACCGTCGTGGACGTTTTTCATCGGTACGACGAACGACTTATCGGAGCCGGCTTTAAGGAAGAGCTTGCGTGCCTCATTCCGGTCGGAATCTGAAAAGTTGATGGCTGCTGTCTTACCAGGATTGACGGACAGGGCGCGCCGGGTAGCGAAGACGATATCGTTGTTGTGGCCGCCCTTGCTGACGAGCAGGATCTTGGCCGTCTTTAACGCCGTGTCGCTGAATGAATTAAAGGTGTATGGGGACACACTTGTAGCCACACCGCCCCGGGCTCCGTAGAGAAGGGCGGCAAACTCCCCCGCTGTCTCAGCGCCACCCGAACCGGTGGCTATGAGCGGCTCCGAAGGATTGGAAAAGAGGAAATCCTTGATTGGATCGAGATTGGCCGAAAACGTCTGGTCGATGACGGCCAGAAGTGTGGTCTTGGTGTCTGACATTGTACTTCGTGTTTTCTATTGATATATACACGAAAAGGGCTAAAATCTTTCAGAGAAGGTCCGAAAAGATTATGGCATCGGATGGGAGATGATAGGTCAACGAGCCCTTGTCTCGAAGCTCCATCAGAAAGCGTCCCATCATATTTGGGCCGGACCACGTCGTGCCGTCGGCGCTCAGTTTGGCACTATAAGCACCAGCCGGCTTGCGCGGGTTGGCTTGTTTTTCAACGATATAAAGTCCCTTGGAACGGTCAAGCTCATTGCGGAAGGCCTCACTCTGCGCGTACTTCTGCATCAGGCAGTATTTCATCGCGTCGACCAGGATCTTCCCCCAGTCCGGACGTACAAGCCCCACTATCTCCTGATGCTTTGCCTTCATCTTGATGTTCTGCCCTCTCTGGGCATAGATAATGCGACGGGACGTTGTATCCGCGAACTTCATTACCTGAAAGAGTTTCTCCGTACAGTCGAAGGGAACCCCCTCCACGATGAGGGGCGTGGCTGCGAAATTGCCCAGGATGCCCCATTCCTCTGCCACTTTACAAAAGGCTGCCGTCTTGTCTGCCGGGTACTCGAACCAACCGTAGTATTCCGGATAGTTTTCCTTGATGAATCCTTCGATGCGCATAGTCAGAATTCCTTGACGAGCTGCTGCGAACCTTCAATGAGCTGATGCCCCTTGGGGTCCAATTCCACCTTTTCTATTCGAACGATGCGCACGCGAGTGTCATTCAGCACCGCCATATTCTTCTCTGCCTCGGGCTTCTGCCAGTTATAGGGCCACTCTATGAGCTCCACGCCCAAGGCATTCAGAAACTCGGATGCCGCCTTTTCCCCCGCTACGGTGGCCTTGTCTATCATCTTCCTGACCGGTTTGTTTTCACCGGTAAGCCTGTTGGCCAGATATTTCCGGAACGGAATCCCCTCCACCTTCGCCTCTGCCGGGACGGGCTCTCCAAGCCGGGCTTCGACGCGCTTCACGATGGAATCTGCAACCGGGACGCCTTTCAGCAGCGAGAGGCAGTTATCCGGCGTACGGTCTGGAATGTCCACAGTATAGACATAGAAGTCATTGTTCTCCGGACGATGTTTGTTGAAAGCATAGTGCGCAGCTGTCGTATATTTTTCCGTAACGTAAACGCCCCAGCCGAACTTGACCTTGCCATCGCCCTCCAGGGCATGGTCGAGGCTGAACCTGTCGAACGGGGCAGCCGATGATCCGTGGTAAAAAAGCATGATCATAAATCTGTTTTCACAAATTTAAGATTAATCCGTTAAATAACCGAGTAAAATTGAAGCAGGAAAAGGTGTAAGAAACGACCGGCGCGATGGTATATAATGTCAGAAAAAGATAAAAATCGATGAAAAGAAGACCCGAGAACAATCCGGACAAGGTTTTCAACCTTGCTGAAAACAAGACGGTTTCACTTGCCAAAAGCCTGAACCACATCTACAAGACGGTGGATAAGCAGGGGCTGTCCGACGACACGCTTCAGTCGCTGGATGCGGAAATCAAGATGCTGACGGATCATTTCGGCATCGACGAAAAGGCTGTTGTCCTGCTGGCCGCCATTCTGGAAAGGTCAAACACGAACTGCTGCATGGACGAAGAAGACCTGGCCAACTATCTGGGCTGTTCCAACATTGAATTCATCGGCTTCTACACGTATCTGCGGGAAATGGAGAAAATCGGTGTCATCTCCTCGAACAACGCCGGAAGGCACTATTTCCGCGTCACGTCCGAAGCGCTCAAGTCCATTGAGAGAAACAGGTCGTTCGTCCCGCTCAAGATGATGGACCTTCAGCCCGACGAGCTGTTCTATCGTTTCCGGGATTGCTTCAACCGCTTCAGGAAGGACAAGATTGACTGCGATGTCCTTCTGGAGGAACTGGAAACGCTAGTAAACAACAATGCGCATCTGGTGTTTTGCCAGAAAGTGATTGAATCCGACCTGTTCAAAATCTGCAACGATACACAGCGCCGGATGTTCTACTATCTCTGTTCCAGTTATGTCTCCCTCGGCAAGCAATCGATCCCGATTGATATGCTGCTGAACCTCAGCGACTTCATGGAAGACGACAATGTTATCCGCAGGTCCATTGCCAATGAAACGAGCGCCTTTCAGAACGCCGGGTTCGTGGAGTTCGCCAACGAAGAAGGAATGGTGGATACGGACAGTCTCTCCCTTTCAGACAGCGTACGGGAAGAGTATTTCAGCGAGGTCACATTGACGCCCGAGTCCAAAGTCATTTGCAAGGACGTGGTCGGGGCCGAATCCATTCAAGCGAAAGAGCTGTTCTACAATGAGGCGGAAGGGGAACAAATCAGCCGGTTGTCCGGCCTGCTCGACGACAGTCACTTCAAAGGCATCCAGGACAGGCTCTCCGAGAAAGGTATGCGCAAAGGCTTCAACGTTCTCTTTTATGGAGCGCCCGGCACCGGCAAAACGGCCAGCGTGTACGAACTCGCCCGCCAGAGCGGACGTGACATCTTTTTCGTGGATATGTCCAAGCTCAAGAGCAAATGGGTCGGCGACAGCGAAAAGTCCGTCAAGGGCGTCTTCAAGATATACCGTGACCTCTGCCGGACCAGCGAGAGAGCGCCCATCCTTCTGTTCAACGAAGCGGATGCCATCTTTATGCGGCGCTTCGAAAACGTGGAGCACAGCGTTGATCAGATGAACAACGCCATCCAGAATATCATCCTGCAGGAGATGGAAAACCTCAACGGCATCCTCATCGCCACGACGAATCTGGTGGGCAATCTCGACCCCGCCTTCGAACGCCGCTTCCTCTTCAAAGTGGAATTCAAGCTCCCGGAGCAGAATGCCCGCACAAAAATCTGGAAATCAATGATAACCGACCTCTCCCAGCAGGATGCGGAAGCCCTCGCTTCAGCCTACGACTTCTCAGGCGGCAACATCGAAAACATCGCTCGCAAGAGCACCGTCGAATACATCCTCTCAGGCGAAAAGCCCTGCCTGGAAACCCTCCGCCGCTTCTGTGAGGAAGAATCTTATAGCAGCGCCAAACGACGCATAGGATTTTAATTGGACAACACCATAAGCGACTTGTTTGACTGAATCGCCATAAATGGCTTACGCAGCCCGAAGCAGTTTCCCCCTGATTCTGTTCAGGATGACATAGACATTGCCGACAGTCACACCGGCACGGAGAGCCATCTCTTCCGCGTCCATTCCGTCGATCTTCCAGCTGAGGAAACAGCGTTCCCGCTCGGTATTCAAACGTGAGTAGTATTCCTCCTTCAGCTCCTGGCTAAGGAGGTCCTGATCCGCATAGACGAATTCCTCTGAGGGAATGTATTGCTGAAGATAGTCCGAACGGACCTTGCGACTTTGCGCATAGGTACACACCGTGTTTTTGGCAATCGTCCAGACCCAAGCGAAAACAGTGCCTTTTGCGGGATCAAACCGATCCTGTGCCCGAAGCATTTTCTCCACTACCTCCGAGACCATATCTTCGATTTCGGTCTGGGGGAAACAGCCATTGAAACATTTGTTGACATAGCCGCGGACGGCGCGTCCGGCGTAGCTGTTGAATTCAGAGAACTCCAAAGGAAAACGGGTCTGTGACATATTAGTTATTTTTGATACTGTTTCTATCCGCATCATAGTCCAACGCTGCCGTTTCGGGCTCGTTTGGCATCACCCGGTTTCCCGGGCTACTCTAAGTGAAAAAGATTTCACTCGTCAGGCATGCGACCTGACTATTTCTGGGGTTATAATGAGTAGGCAAATATCTTGCCAGCAGCTATATCAACAGCATAAAAGTCACCTACGCCAGCTTTCTACCAACGCAAATACTTCAGAATCTTAAGATCCTGCACAAAAGTCCATAAACTCGACAAAAGCTGTATTCGTAGAATAGTTCTCTCTTTCCATAAACCATGCTTTTTGATACACCGGACGAGTCATTGTCATTTTGATACCGGCAAGCCACTTATCCCAAACATCTGGACTAATGGAATCTTTGGTCCATAAGTCATGCTCTTCACTGCATAGATTGAAGTAAAGTTGCATGTACCTAAGAACGTCATTATTAACCTCATCACTCCCCTCATATACACTCTTGGGCATACTCATGATAATATCCTGGTAGCGTTTCGTGTATTCGGCAAACATTTGAATCTGGTTCTGTTCTCGAACCATTTTCATTGATGCCAGAATTGATTTTCTTGACATCCACGCAGAAACAATGATCGCTGCGGTTGAGGCTAACAACATTAGCAACTGGATTGAATCACCTACGGACATTTTCAAGCGTATCTACGGTAGTGAATTCTAATTAGAAGTGCAACACACTTCAAAAGTCAAAATTAAATAATTATTTACAATATTCCAAAGGCGTCCTGAAACCGAGTGACTTACGGGGCCTGTGGTTTAGTTTCCATTCTATCTCGGCAAGCATCTCATCAGTCAGCTCGCTGAAATCCGTGTCTTTCGGAATGTACTGGCGTATCAGTCCGTTCGTGTTTTCGTTTGCATCCCGCTCCCAAGAGTGGTATGGGCGTGCGAAGTAGAACTCGGCATCGAGTCCCTTGGCGATCTCCTTATGGCGGGCGAATTCCTTTCCGTTGTCAGCCGTTATCGTGTGTATTTTGTCCTTATAGGGCAGCAGCGCTTCGATTGCCGTGCTGGCCAGCGGGGTGGCTTCTTTCCCCGCAAGCCTGCGGATCAGCACCAAATGCGTGCACCGGTCGTTTGTTGTCATGATAGCACCCTTGTGGTTCCTGCCAATCATCGTGTCTATCTCAAAGTCTCCAAAACGCTTCTTCTCATCTACAACCGACGGCCTCAGCGATATGTCAACCCGGTCCTGGATGAGCCCCCTGGACCTGTACTGGCTATCGCGTCTTCGTTTACGTCGACCGCGATGCCTGAGGTTACGCGCCAGCTCGTCGTTGCTGCGGCGCTTCTCCTGCCATATCCACCGGTAGATCGTCTCCGCACATACCATCTCTTCCCCCTTCAACCGGAACCGACCGCAGATTTGCTCCGGACTGTACTGGCCGTAGATGATGAACCTTCGCACGGTCCGCTTCATCTCGTCGGTGAACTTCAGGTAGTGTCGCCTGGTCTTCATCCTCCTTTCGTACTTCTTTTGGGCCAGTTGCCATCGATACCGATGGTAGCCACGACTGTCGCAGTTCCTGCGAATCTCACGGCTCACCGTGCCTGTACTGACTCCAATCACTCCCCTATTTCCCTCAGGCTCATCGGTGTCTGCAGCAACGCCTCAATCGTATATCGCTGCTCCCTTGTCAAATGCTTATATCCCATTCTCTGTCGCTTTTCTGGTTATGACAGTAAAGTTATACTGTCACGCTTCAAAGCGTTGCACTTCAGAGTAGAATCCAGCACGCAACACTGGTAGTCTGCGAACAACAAATTGACAAATATTGCAATTTCTTTGTCCGTGAACAATAAAATCATCTTTCAAGAGTAAGCTGATATTTTGCAAACGACGGTTTTTGGTAACGGCTAGCGAGTGAAAGAAATTGATTCGATATCGGTATATATTTCAGCAACATCGAATATATGGACAATCTCTTCGAATCAATCGTTCGTGTTTGCGCGGACAACACCCGGAGCCTTATGCGCTCTCATATCAATCTTCAGTGGACTCCGGATTCATACTGGTGGCCCGGTATCCAATTGGCCTGGGTCCACCCATTCCGGCCGGGAGCCCAGGGTAATAACGTTTCCGCTGACCAACTCACCAAGAGATTGATTGAGTTGGGCGTACCGGCCGCGTCTATCAAGAAGTCCGGCAAGCACACATTGCTGGAGCTGGGTAATATCTCCTTTGTCTACCGTGACAAGCAATACAAGTACGGCGGCCCGGTACTTCAGGTATCCCCGCATATCCTGGGCAAGAGATTTAGTGAGTGCGGGCACGCCTTCGTAAGTCCCACGTGCTCTGCTGACGAGCTTGTAACGTTTATGTTGGCTATAAATGAGCGTGTTCCTTCCGCGCAAGCGGCCAGCATTGACGCCTATCAGGACGGACTCCGGGAGAGAAAAGAGCGGGAGATCCGGCAACAGGTAGCTGACGATTATGCCAATCAACTCTTCAATGGTGATATCCCGGAGGAAATCACCTCTTGTACAATCGCCGATTCTGTCCCGGGAGCCATGGACCTGATTCGCTTTACTGTCCGGAATAATGGGAACCAGTGGTCGCCAAAACGAGCCTTTGACATTCCATTCTCCGAGAGAGACAAAATGCCGGGCCCCGAGTGGATTCGGGATTTCATATCGCATCCTCATCTTCTCAATGCGATTATGGAAATTTTTGACGACGAGCCGGGAGAATCCTTTCTCATTATGAGAATCACGTCTTCGCTAGACTATACTTGACTGCCATCAACGGTAACGGAATTGGATTGTGACACAATCAAGGGGGACAAAATACTGCTTAGGGCCACATGTTTTGACAACATGACAACATATAATTCCCAAAAAAATGTAACTTTGTATGGGACTTATCCCATTTTTTATTCATTATCCGGCCGGTATATCATCCCTTGAACTAAAAAAATAAATCCTTTTGATGCTATGTCTTCTTTAGATCCCATCGTAACGTTCTTCATTCACACAGCTGACGTCATTAAAGAGCAGTTCATTATGACCGCTAACTCCCATGGCGGCTCCAATGAAAAGAAAGAGAAAGCACTGAAAGAAATTGAAGAAATGCCCGTCCAGTTTTGGTTCTACATAACTGATATGATATCAACCGATGTTTTTAAACAAGTTTACAACGTGCAAATAACACCCGAAGAAAGCGAAGAAAGTATAATGGATGAAATGGTTAGGAATTATGCCGAGCAGTGGCTTGACGATGAGTTTTTCCACGACAAGCTCAAAGTCGGGTTTTTAAGGTTACAGAACGAAAAGAATGGAGAAGAATTAGACAACAATGGCCATGATTATATAGATCTAGGTTTGAGTGTTAAGTGGGCGACGTGCAACGTCGGTGCAACGAAACCTGAAGACAACGGTTCGTATTTCGCTTGGGGTGAGACAAGTCCCAAAGACTCTTCAACCAGAGACGCAGCACGTGCTAATTGGGGCGGGACCTGGCGTATGCCGACAGATGCAGAGATGGAAGAATTGATAGAAAATTGCGAATGGGAGTGGACTACGCTGGGAGGTAAGATAGGGCACAAAGTAACGAGCAAGAAGAACGGTAACAGCATCTTCCTTCCACCCACTGGTATCCGTTGTTGCGGAGAAGATATCGGAGCGGGTTCCGACGAGTATTGGTCCTCTTCTTCTTGCCGGGAAAGTTATGATGAAGCTTGGAGCATGTTCTTAGAGTCAGAGGAAGCAGATGACGTCCAAATGTCCGAAACACCCCGCTACTACGGGGTCTGTGTTCGTCCCGTCTTAGGAAGTACCCTGGACGGTACACGAGAAAACGAAGAAGAACAGAATGATGTTTATTTTGACAACAATGGCCATGGTTTTATAGATCTAGGTTTGAGTGTTAAGTGGGCGACGTGCAACGTCGGTGCAACGAAGCCTGAAGACAACGGTTCGTATTTCGCTTGGGGTGAGACAAGTCCCAAAGACTTTTATTCTGAGGATAATTATAATACGCTTTATAATCCGCCGGATGATAAAAAGTATGATTCAAAGACTCGACTTGATCCAATCGATGATGCAGCCACAGCAAATTGGGGTGGTAAGTGGCGTATGCCGACAGATGCCGAGATGGAAGAATTGATTGAAAATTGCGAATGGGAAAGAACAACGTTGGGAGGTAATAAAGGATACAAAGTAACGAGCAAGAAGAATGGCAATAGCATTTTCCTTCCCGCCGCTGGTTTCATCAGAGACCCCGGTTTAGAGCGATTTGAGCTGTTCGATATCAGACTGTTCGTGGCGGGTTTCGAGGGGTACTATTGGTCTGCTTCCCGCCATTTATATGGGTCTTTTTCCTCTCGCATTAATTCGAGGTATATGTTCTTTTCAAATAAGGTCATCATGGACTACGACGAACGTGATATGGGGTTCTCTGTTCGTCCCGTCTTAGCTGAGGATGATCATCTCAGGTTCTTCGACGACTTAGCCTTAATCCGTGAGGCTCTTCTGAATGGTGAAAGAAGTGATAACAACGCCTCTGTTGCTGACGGCATCAAACCACGTGAGCGCAACGTGTCTGCTTATCTCGTCAAATTTACACGTAACGGCGATACCCCTGCTTTCGCTTTCGCAACCAAGAAACTTTGGAAAAGCATCGCAGACAACCCGAAAAGGGTTGAATTCATCAAGACGCATCCCTATTATGGGCACGATATGGAAGTTTATTTTTTTGATAAGCTGCCGGCCACGTGCAAGTGTTTTCTTGTCAATCGGGTAAAACTGAAGAATTATGACCTTGAAAAATATGAAACGATAATTGATTCAGCAATAAACAGCGCCAAAAAGGTGGATTTTTAATTAACAATAGTTCGTTAATTTATTCCCAGACCTAAGCGGCTCTGGATGTAAATAAGACCAGTTCTTTGAAAAGTTTGTCAATAACTTGTGGGAACGGTCGCAGACCGGACACGCAAATAAATCGCTCAAGCATGTAGGCGTTATGGATCATCGACTTGCAGGAAGATACAGAAAACGGAACTCCGAGGTCCTTGCAGGCGGCCTTAGCCAGGTTGATACTGGCGAAGGAAGCGTTGAAGTGGAACTCCAGTCTCCGAAGGTCTCTGGCCTGACAGTCGTTGAGCCCGGCGTAAGATTTGGCATCGCGAAAGCAAAACTCCAGCTGGAAACGCGTTCTGTAGCAGTTGATTACATCACGGGTGGTCATGGACTCGTCCGTGCTGAAGTAGATCTGCCACTTGTCCATCGAGTCCTCATCCGGATACCAGATGGCAACCTTAATGAAGCGTTTGAGGGACTTCGAGTAGGCCTTGAGGCCAAACAGACGCCCCTTGTCCACGTGGAGTTCAACGCAGTGGGTAGGGTTCAAGGTTGGCAAAGTCAATCTTGCCGTCGTACCATCTGGGATGGCCCCGCTTGCCGCCGGGCTTTTCCGTTGTGGGATACCCCAGGGCGGCATCGTTCCGCATGCGGCTGACCACGTGAAAGCCCTCGTCCAAAAGCGGCAGAACAAAGGTCTGCTTGGCAAAGAAGGCATCCGCGACAAGAAGTTTGGATATGGCCTGAAGCCTGTCCTTCATGGATATCAGGAGTTCCCGATACCAGTCGACCAGGTTGTAGTCCATCTCCTCAAGGGTCTTGGCGTTGGGTGTCTGAAGGGCACCGAGAGTCATGCAATCGTGATTCTCAACGTCAATCAGGCCAATGCCCAGCAGTTCGAGGCCTCTCTTGGGACCTCCGGCAGCTCCAGACCAGAACTTTCCGAACCACGGAGTCTTGTTCCCTGCATTGGGAATGAAGCTCGGGTCTACCGCTATGGCTCTGAACTTTCCCGTACACACCTTGTTCGCAAGGAAGAGGTTGAACGCGAACCAGTCAAAGTCATCCCGGGTGAAGGTGTTCCGGTAGGTCTGTTCTGCGAACTCGCCATACCGGCCCATCTGCAGGAAATTGATCTTATCAGGTATTGCCATGAAGAGTTTTAGGGTATCGATGATGACTTTCTCGAAAGGTTTGCCTAAATTTGCTACTGATTTGAGGGCTTCAATGACCTCGGATTGGTATTGCGTAAGTGCGTTTGCGTTATTCATAACTTAAAGCACAGGATACTCTAAGTTACTAATAATCAGCGACTTATGCAATACTTTTCTGCTTTATTTTTGGCGCTTTACGCATCCTCTTTTTCGGAGTATTTGCACCCATTCTCAGCAGCCTTCTGAGCGGTCGTTATTGACAGTGTTTTCAATGAACTTTTGTTGTTAAACTGTATGTTTTCGTTTAGCCTGCCGCCTTGCGGCTTCTAAACATTAAAATTTACCGAAGTATTGAAACAATATAAGCCATAGATTTCACCTATAGCTTTTCTTCTAACTGTACCGCGCGCGAGAAGTAGACACGAAAAGATTTTTTCGTTAACTCGTTTTTTCGAAAGTAGACACCGGTGATTTTTTCACGGCATCTGGTTTTACAAAAGTAGACATTTTTCAACTTTTTTCAGG
>Ga0208297_1000997_pt1 | contig 35919 bp, 34 predicted proteins | sample LMS_cellobiose_e_FD_187367 | JGI IMG/M metagenome (GOLD analysis project Ga0208297, IMG submission 187367) | Rumen-fistulated moose microbial communities from Alaska, USA - LMS_cellobiose_enrichment (SPAdes) (version 2) | ecosystem: Host-associated > Mammals > Digestive system > Stomach > Rumen... | reverse complement strand
CGGTACTTTGTCATTCTATTACGAAAGATAAGGTTTGCCAGGAGCCGTATACGAGGCCCGTACGTACGGTTCTGTGAGAGGGATGTTGCTGCAGCAAGCTACTGCAGCTGCACCCTACTCGATTCAAACCGGGATTGCAGGTATTTGAATGAGATCGCCACGGCACTTGGTGCCTCGCGATGACATAGTGTAGGCTTGGTTCAAGAAGCTATCACGCGTGTCATTGCGAGGAGCGCAGCGACGAAGCAATCTCAAACCGGGATTGCAGGTATTTGAATGAGATCGCCACGGCACTTGGTGCCTCGCGATGACATAGTGTAGGCTTGGTTCAAGAAGCTATCACGCGTGTCATTGCGAGGAGCACAGCGACGAAGCAATCTCAAACCGGGATTGCAGGTAATTGAATGAGATCGCCGCGGCACTTGGTGCCTCGCGATGACATGGCACAGGCTTGGTTCAAAGAAGCTATCTTACGTGTCATTGCGAGGAGCACAGCGACGAAGCAATCTCAAACCGGGATTGCAGGTAATTGAATGAGATCGCCACGGCACTTGGTGCCTCGCGATGACATAGCGCGGGCTTGGTTCAAAGAAGCTATCTTACGTGTCATTGCGAGGAGCGCAGCGACGAAGCAATCTCTATGCCGCTCTGCGCTAACCACGGCTTAGCAGTACTGTTAGCAGGGATGCAGGAGTATTAGCCGGCTCGCTCCAAGACTACCAGACAGCAACATATTGGCTTACTTCGGTGCGAAACGAACCGCTGAAGAATTCGGCATCCATTCACTCAGTCTTCGCTGCTCGAAACATCCTGTTTCTCGCTCCGATTCGGAGGCATTAGTTTCGCAGAGGGTGGCAACGGCTCGTCGTATGTCACTCGCCCGGCTAATACCCTGCTGAAACCGTGCAGCGATGTTTTCATTCATCATGGCCTGTTCTACAGGTGACAATCACAATAATCCCGCTACCCTGACAACAATGGAGGTGGTAATAACGGATGAATTTTACCAAAATGCACGGGCTTGGCAATGACTTTATTGTGGTGGAAGCGGAGTCATTTGACCGGGCCTCGGAGTTTCAGAATGTGGCCAGAGCCTGGTGTGACCGCCATTTCGGTATCGGGGCCGATGGAATACTGGTTACCGGACCCGGCCAAGCACAAGACATTTTTATGCGTATCTTCAATGGAGATGGTTCGGAAGCGGAAATGTGCGGCAATGGTATTCGCTGTGTGGCTCTCTACGCCCGCCAGCGCGGGTTGATTACCAGGGATGAGTTTTCGGTTCAGACCCTGGCTGGCCCCCGGTGGATACAAATAATTTCTTCCTCTCCACCTAAGGTGCGGGTTGATATGGGGCAACCTATCCTAAATCCGGCAGATATTCCCGTCCAGGGAGCAACAGGCAACAACCAGCTAGCTATAACCTTGGAGGGCCAATGCTTTAATGTCACCGCTGTTTCAATGGGCAATCCTCATGCTGTCATTCTGGTGGAAAATATAGACCATGTACCTCTGGATATCTGGGGACCCAGGTTGGAAAAGGCCCCTCACTTCCCAGCAGGCACCAATGTGGAGTTTGTACAAATACGCAGCAAAACGGAAATAAAGGTCCGGGTATGGGAAAGAGGAGCCGGCATTACCCTAGCTTGTGGCACGGGGGCTTGCGCTGCACTGGTAGCCTGTCATCTGCTGGGTAAAACCGAACGAGAAGCCCAGGTTTACCTGCCCGGCGGTGATCTGTGGATAGAATGGAACAACATCAATAACCATGTTTATATGACGGGGACGGCCACCGAGGTATTTCGGGGTGCTATTAGTGAGCCTAAATGAAAAGCAGCTAAAGGAGGCTGAAGTTATGAAAGAAAGCACTGCCATGCAGAATCTGCCCCCTTATCTTTTTGCTCGTATAGAGAAAAAAATTGAGGCGGCTCGTCAACAAGGCTTGGATGTCATAAACCTGGGGATTGGCGATCCGGATCAGCCCACTCCTCAGCATATTATTGCGGCTTTGGTTCAAGCCAGCCATGATCCCGCCAACCACCAGTATCCCAGTTCAGTAGGATTGCTGCGTTACCGTGAAGCTGTGTCCCGTTGGTACCAAAGCCGCTTCGGAGTCGATCTGGACCCATCCACGGAAGTAGTATCATTGCTGGGATCTAAAGAAGGTATTGCCCATATTTCCATGGCTTATCTGGATGCCGGTGATATTAACCTGGTGCCGGACCCTGGTTATCCTGTGTACGGTATTGGTACCCAGCTAGCCGGCGGCACTCCTTACATTATGCCTTTGAAGGAGGAAAATGGATACCTGCCGGTATTGGAAGACATTCCAGACCACGTAGCCAAGCAAGCCAAGCTCATGTTTATCAATTATCCCAACAATCCCACCGGAGCAGTAGCCGACCGGGAATTTTACCGGAAGGTAGTGGAATTTGCCCGCAGTTATGATATCCTGGTGTGTCACGATGCTGCCTATTCAGAAATATCTTTTGACGGTTATCAGGCCCCCAGCTTTTTGGAGATTCCTGGTGCCAAGGAAGTGGGAGTGGAGTTTCACTCACTTTCCAAGACCTACAATATGACTGGTTGGAGAGTCGGTTGGATGGCAGGGAACCCGGAAGCCGTTGAAGTAATGGGACGCTTTAAGTCCAATGTTGACTCCGGTGTTTTTCAGGCTATTCAGTATGCAGGAATTGCTGCTTTGGAGGGACCCCAGGACAGTGTGGACCAGTTAAGGAAAATGTACCAGGAGCGGCGCGATGCGGCTATAGAAGGAATGCGCCAATTAGGCTGGTCATTTCAAGCTCCCCAGGGTGGCTTTTATATGTGGGTTAAAGTTCCCCCTGGATATACTTCCGCCGGCTACTGTGAGTATATTTTAGAGAAGGCTCAGGTTATTCTTACCCCCGGCAATGGCTATGGCCAGTATGGTGAAGGATATTTCCGCATAGCGCTTACCGTCGAAGCATCCCGCATTACCGAAGCCCTGCAAAGAATTCAAAAGCTATAAACAACCCATACCTCAGACAACCCCAGAAAAGGATGAGACACCACCATCATGGCCTGGTGATGTCTCTAATTCCCGGGGGGGGGAATTTGGAAAGTGTATGTGGTTGAACTTGCCTGTGGGGAAAAGCCACAGCAAATCCTTCTTAACGCAATTGTAATCACATTCACAAACAAAGTCAATGCTAGAAAGCCCGTTTTTTCGGCATTTCTCCATAAAAAAGATTTTTCGTGGCCATGCTAATTTACTTATCGCGGTTAAAAAACTGCCTATTTGGAAATACTTACTGCATAGAGGGGGGAAATGTAATGAAAAAATGGCTTTATGTTGTCTTACTGTTATCTGTAATCATGGGCAGTTTTTGGTGGAACCAGCAGCAGCAGATTCCGCTGCAGGACAGTGTTCTGCGGCTGCACGTAATTGCAAATAGTGATAGTCTGGCTGACCAGGCCTTGAAAATGGAAGTAAAGAACCGGATTGTGGAAGTAATGCAGAGCGAGTTCAGCACAGCAGCCAGCAAGCAGGAAGCCTGGGACCGGGCTGTGCGGAATAAAGCAGTGATAGAAAAGACTGCTCGCCAGGTGGTAGCTGATTGGGGGTACAGCTATCCTGTTAAGGTGGAAATGGGAGAATACCAGTTCCCTACCAAAACCTATGGAAATCTGGTTTTACCCCAGGGCAATTATGAGGCGGTCCGTGTAGTCATTGGCCAGGGCCAGGGCCAAAACTGGTGGTGTGTGCTCTTTCCGCCTTTATGTATGGTTTCCTCCTCCGATGAGGGGCTCAGCCTGGGAAACAGTCAGAATGCGCAAATCACTCTAAAATGCTTGGAACTCCTGCCCCAGGGGGCACGTATCAGTCGTCTGTATAATCAAAACCAGGTACAACCTGGTTATGACCAGCCTTAATCTCATCCTGATATTCTTTCCCCCCTCTTGCTGGAACGGGTTTGTCCCGTTCCCTTTTTTTGTTCTGCTCGTTATAATTAATAACAGCAAAGGGAGGACGCTTGATGACTCAGCAATTGGTGGTAGAGGCCCCTGCTAAGGTCAACCTCACCCTGGACATAAAAGGCAAGCGCGAAGACGGGTATCATGAGTTAGAAACAGTAATGCATCAGATTAGTCTGGTGGACCGCTTAACTATTACTGCCATGCCTGGGGGTATAGAAGTCAGCAGCAATTGTCCCGAATTGCCTGCCGGTGAACTGAATCTTGCCTATAAAGCAGCCCAGACCATCCTGGAAGAATGCCCGGACCGGGGCGGAGTTTCCATTCATATAGACAAGAATATTCCTTTAGGCGCTGGACTAGCTGGGGGCAGCACTGATGCAGCTGCCGTGCTGAAGGGAATCAATGCTCTGTATAATCTGAATTTATCCCCGCCACAATTAATGGCTATGGGGGCAAGGATTGGATCAGATGTACCTTTCTGCCTGCAGGGGGGGACTGCCCTGGCTCGAGGCCGGGGAGAGATATTGGAACCCCTTTCCCCCAACTTGCAGCTCCATTTTTTACTGGTTAAGCCAAGATTTTCCGTTTCCACAGCTGAGGTTTACCGACGTTTTGACATGGCCAAGGTAAGCAATCCGCCTGATACCAAAGCTTTTTTGGAAGGCTGGCATCACTGTGATATTATAGGTATAAGCCGGGCGATGGAAAATGTGTTGGAAACAGTGACCGCAGCTCTTTATCAGGAGATTGATCAGATAAAAACGCGTTTGATCAGATGGGGAGCTCTCAAAGCTCTCATGTCCGGAAGTGGACCTACTGTGTTTGGCCTATTCAAGGATAAGGCCAGCGCTGAACAGGCCTGGTACGAATTCCAAATCTGCGAAGAGGAAATCTTTTTGGTGACATCTTATGATGGGAGGAAATCCACATGGAAGAGAAACGTCTGCAACCGGTCAACCTAGAGTCCTATAAACCGTTGCGGGAACTGGTCCTGGATGCCATCCGGGAAGCCATTATCAACGGAACTTTAAAACCCCGGGAACGACTGATGGAAATCCAATTGGCGGAAGAACTGGGAGTATCCCGTACACCCATACGAGAAGCCCTTCGCAAACTGGAATTGGAAGGATTCATAGTTATGGTTCCCCGCAAAGGTGCTTATGTAGCAGATATTTCTTTTAAGGATATTGCCGATGTTTTTGAAATCAGGGCAGCGCTGGAAGCATTGGCTGCTGGACTGGCCGCCGAAAGAATCACCGATGAAGAGTTGGAGGAAATGGAACGGCTGGTGGCGGAAAAAGCTGAATCCATAGCAAATCAGGATATGGAGAGGTTGGTAAAGGTAGATACCTTGTTCCATGAGGCTATCTATAAAGCCAGTCGTAATCAACGCCTGACCAGTATGATCAGTAATCTCCGCGAACAGATTCAGCGCTATCGTACTACTTCCCTGGCTTATCCCGGTCGTATGCAGCGGTCTTTAGAGGAACACCGCAGCATAGTGGAGGCAATACAATCCCGTGATCCCCAGATTGCTCAGCAGGTTGCCCGTGAGCATATAGAGAACGCTGAAAACAGTATGATTGAAGCGATTAAAAAGGATGGGCTTGCCCTGTCCGACTGATGGAGGTATTACGGTAATGGCATATGACGCAGTCATTCTGGCTGGCGGTGAAAGCAGCAGCGAATTAAAAAAAATTGCACCCTACGACAACGAAGCATTAATACTCATTGGAAAATATCCCATGATATATTATGTATATCAAGCCCTGGCAGCCAGCCCGATGATTGGCAAGATTGTTATAAGCGGACCGGTTGATTCCCTGCGCAATATTTTCAGCCGCGAAGAAAACCTTTACTTTGTCAATGGAGGCAATAATGCAGTAGAGAGTTTTGCAGCGGCAGTTAAAGTACTGCAAGAAAAGGGCATCAGTGAGCAGGTGCTGATTCTGCCGACGGATATCCCTTTCATAACCAGGGAAGCCATTGAAGATTTTCTCACTCGCTGTGCCAAACTAGGAGCGGATTTTTGCTATCCGGTTACCAGTAAAGCGGTAAATGAAGCTAAATTTCCAGGGGTCACCCGTACCTATGTACGCCTCAAAGAGGGGATTTTTACGGGCGGCAACCTGTTTTTAATTCGCAGTGACGTAATTGAACGAGGTCTGGATTTGGCTGTCAAACTGGTGGAAAGGCGCAAAAACCCTATCGCCATGGCCAGACTGTTCGGATTGGGACTGGTGATCAGCTATTTGATGAGAAGGCTAACGATTCCTGCGGTGGAGCGCCGCTTCTATCAGATGACCGGCATAAAAGGACGAGCGTTGATTTCGGATTATGCTGAAATTGGTGTGGATGTGGACAAACCTAGTGATCTGCTGTTAGCCCAGGAGCATTTAAGAGAAGTGTCCTTTTAAGCGAGAATAGATTTAAAGATGAAAAAATTTAACAAATATCTCAAAAAAATTTGAGAAAAAATGTCAAGTTAGGGTTATAATACGGATGTCATATTATCGCTATTAACATATAGATGTAATATGAATTCTATCTTTTTAGGATGGGCAAAGAGGTGGAGAAAGTGTCGTGTACTGCTGTAATTTTAGCGGCAGGAAAAGGTGTACGAATGAGGTCCAAGCTGCCCAAAGTGGTGCATAAAGCCGCCGGTAAGCCGCTGGTAGCCCATGTAGTGGATGCCGTGCGAGCCGCAGGAATTGAAGATATAATCATTGTGGTAGGCCATGGACGCGAACATGTGGAAAATTTTTTTGCCGGACAGCCGGTGAAATTCGTGATCCAGGAACAGCAGCTAGGAACCGGCCATGCACTGCGCCAAGCCGAAGGTACGGTTGACCCGGACAGCACGGTCCTGGTATTAGCCGGAGATACTCCCTTGCTGAGGGCCTCCACCTTAAAAGCACTGCTGGAACATCACCAAAAGTGTCAGGCCCAAGCAACCGTACTTACTACTTTCTTAGATCAGCCCGCCGGATACGGGCGGGTTCTGCGGGATGAAAAGGGCTCCTTTTTGCGCATAGTAGAAGAAAAGGATGCCACCCCGGAGGAAAAGCAAGTAACGGAAATCAATTCGGGTATTTATTGTTTTCAAGCTAGTGCGGTCTTTAGAGTATTGCAGCAGCTGCAGCCCCTCAATGCACAGGGAGAATACTATTTAACCGATACCCTGGAAATACTAAAAGGCGAAGGATGCCGTGTAGAGGTGATGTCGGCAGCTGAGCCGGAAGAAATCCATGGAGTAAATGACCGCGTACAGCTAGCCCAGGTCGAAAAAATCTTGCACCGCCGTAAAAACCTTCAGCTGATGAGGGATGGCGTAACCCTGGTTGAGCCTGATACGATTATTGTTGATAGCGATGTAACCATTGGCTGTGATACTGTTGTGTTGCCTTTTACTATAATTCAGGGAAAGACCAGTATTGGGGAAGATTGTGAGATCGGTCCCTGGACCAATATCAACGACAGCCGCATAGGCCATAGAGTTATTATAGAAAGTTCCCGGGTAAAGGAAGCTGATATTGGCGATGACTGTGTTATCGGTCCTTACGCATATCTGCGCCCGGGAACAATTTTGCAGGAACATGTAAAAGTAGGCGACTTTGTGGAGATTAAACAATCCACAGTGGCACCAGGGAGCAAAATACCGCACCTTAGTTATGTTGGAGATGCTACGGTGGGCCGGGAAGTAAACATAGGAGCTGGAACCATTACTTGTAACTATGATGGTCAGCACAAGCACCCGACCATAATCGAAGACCATGCTTTTATTGGCAGCAACACTAATCTGGTTGCCCCGGTTAGGATTGGAGAAGCATCTGTAACCGGCGCTGGATCAACTATTACCCGTGATGTACCACCTCATTCTCTGGCAGTGGAAAGGGCTGATCAACGGGTGATTCCCTGGAAAAAGAAACGCGATCATTAGGAGGTTTGGGCATGAAAGCGTCCCGATGGAGGATGAAACTGTTTACCGGCAATGCCAACCCTGCATTGGCCGAGGAAATTGCAAGCTACCTGGGAATTCCAGTGGGGGATGCTCAGGTAACCCGTTTTTCTGATGGAGAGATCAACTGTGGCATTCACGAAAGTGTTCGCGGGGTAGATGTATTTGTGGTACAGCCCACCTGTCCACCGGTCAACGAAAATCTGATGGAATTATTGGTAATGATTGATGCCTTCCGCCGGGCTTCAGCCTCGCGCATCAATGCTGTGATCCCTTATTACGGGTATGGCCGGCAGGATCGTAAAAGCCGGGCTCGCGACCCGATAACAGCCAAGTTGGTAGCCAACTTAATAGTAGAAGCGGGTGCGCAGCGGGTGGTTGCCGTAGACCTTCATGCCAACCAAATCCAGGGCTTTTTTGATATTCCGGTGGATCATCTGCCGGGAGTACCGACTATCGCTGAATACTTTCGCACCAAAGGACTGACTGACAATGCGGTAGTCTTATCACCGGATGTAGGCGGAGTAACCCGAGCGCGGGATATAGCCGCCAAACTGGGCGCTCCCATAGCCATAGTCGATAAAAGACGTCCGGCCCCTAATGTGTCGGAAGTAATGAATGTTATAGGCGATGTTCAGGGTAAATCAGTCATTATCATCGATGACATTATCGATACCGCCGGTACGCTATGTACCGCTGCCGAGGTAATGATGGAAAAAGGCGCCAAAGAAGTGTATGGGTGCTGTACCCACCCGGTTTTCTCCGGACCAGCCCTTGAACGATTGGCCAAAGCTCCCTTCCGGGAGATAGTAATAACCAATACTATTCCCACTGAGGAGGACAAGCGCCTTCCCAATATGACCGTATTGTCAATAGCCCCCTTGGTAGGCGAGGCAATTTTAAGAATTCACGAAGATCTGTCGGTGAGCAAATTATTTGAAGCCTAGCCGTATTTTGGACAGGTTGATCCCTGGTTGCTATAATTAAACGTAAGTGTGCCAGCTAAGTTTAGCTATATATATAAGGGAGTGATATCCATGGCATTAGCACAGACCCTCAAAGGAGTAAAACGGGAACTCCGAAGCAAAGGTTATCTGAACGAATTAAGACGCAGCCAGATGATACCTGGAATAGTATATGGAAAGGACAAACAGGCTCTCTCCATTGCGGTGGATGAGAAGACAGTCAACCGGATATTTAGCCATTCTGGTTATGGGGGATTATTCAGCCTGGAATTAGAAGGCGAAACCCAGCCGGTTATGGCTCTGGTAAGAGAGGTCCAGAGACATCCGGTGAGCAGGGGAATAATCCATTTAGATTTTCTGGCGGTTAGCATGACGGAGAAAATCACCAGCCTGGTTCCCATACAAATAGTAGGTGAAGAAGAAGTAGTTAAACAGGGAGGAATTCTCCAAACAGGAGCCAAGGAAGTGGAGGTATCCTGCCTGCCAGCCGATCTTCCTGAATTCATACGCTGTGACGTATCTAAACTGCAGGTCGGTGATAAGATTACCATAGCTGATTTAGAGGTCTTGCCCACCGTTGAAAAGGTCAGTGATCCTGAGACGGTGGTAGCGTTGGTATTAGGATCTCACCGTGCTTCCGCTGATGAACCGTCCGAGGTTAGTGAGGAAAGTCAGGGTGAAGCTGAGGCCAGTGAATAGTTGACCACTTTAAGGCAGAGTATTTAACAGTTAATGCCCCGGTAATCCGGGGCTTTTTAATACACCACAGGTGAGGAGCAGCTGACAATGAAAGTGATAGTGGGACTGGGAAATCCGGGGCCGCGTTACAAGGACACCCGGCATAACGTGGGATTTCAGACCTTGGAGGAACTAGCCCGCCGCCATCCAGTGCAGAGGGAAGAGAGCCGATTTGATGCCATTATTGCCCATCTGCAGATTAACCAGGAAAAAGTGTTCCTGCTCAAACCTCTGACTTACATGAATCTTAGCGGTCGGGCGGTAAGGGCTTTTATATCCTATTACAAAATCAATTTGCAGGACCTCATTGTAATATACGATGATATGGATTTGCCAGTGGGTAGCCTGCGTATCCGCTCAGCAGGAGGAACCGGAGGACACCGGGGCATGAACTCGCTGGTAGAAAACCTGGGCTCCCAGGATTTTGCTCGTATCCGCATCGGTATTGGCCGGCCGCCCGGTGAGGCGGCAGACTGGGTTTTGGGTCGTTTTGCCCCTGCAGAAAAACCCATCATTCAAAACGCAGTAGCCCGGGCCGCCGATGCAGCGGAATGCTGGTTGACCCATGGCATAGATAAGGCTATGAACGAGTACAATTGAATTAAACGTAACGTTACGTATAGTTGCCAGTTTCCCTGGAAAACTATGAGCAAAAGGGAAAGGGGGCTGGCCAGTTGTGAAAATATATCATGTATGTGAAATATGCCAGCAGGTGTTTGACACCTCGGAGGTAGAAGGCTACGAGGGCAGTGCAGAAATGAGGGGCATGTGTGAGGAATGCTCGCTGGAAATGGGCTTCGCTGAAACGCCTTTACGCTCTCATCAGTTTTTCTATAATTAATTTATATACATAATTACATAGATCCAGAAAAGTGGAGGTTTTACCAGCGTCCACCTTTCGTCATGGGGAGGTTGCTTTGAACGATACCTGGATTAATCAACTGGTAGAAACCATTGACCGAAAAGAAAACATCCTGCTAACTGGCTTGGCTGGATCAGCCCGCACCTATTTGCTTTATATACTGGCGCGCCAGCTCAACCGAAAAGTGCTGTGCCTGGTTCCCAGTGAGGAAAAGGCTTATGATTTGGCCAAAGAACTGCGCGCATTTCTGCCCTCCGAACGCATCCTGCTATTTTTAGGCCGAGAGCTGGTTTTTTTAAAAGAAAATTATACCCGGGTGGAAGAAGCCCGCATTCTGACCTTGCGGGATTGCCTGGGGCGGCCCCGTCATCAAAGCGTGATAATTGCTACTCCAGCAGCGTTTATGTTTCCCTTGAAATCTCCGCAACAGCTGCAGGAAGAAACCATTCTATTACAAATCGGGCAGGAGAAGCCTTTGCGTATCTTGCTGGAACAGTTAGTCCAGAGCGGTTACCAGCGTGCCGACACTATTACCCGGCCAGGAGAATTTGCGGTGCGAGGAGGACTGCTGGATGTTTTTCCCGTTGGGGATCAAAACCCCTGCCGCATTGACCTGTTTGGGGATACTATCGAATCCCTGCGCCGCTTTCAGGTGGAAACCCAGCGCTCCATCGGCTCCGAGGAACACATATCCATCACGCCTGCAGATGAATTATATGGAAGCGACCTAAAGGCTACCCTGATTGATTATCTCCCGGCAGACAGCTGGATTTTTTTTGATGAACCCCGGGATTTTGCCAAGCAGTATGAACGGGTTTGCAAACGCTATCAGGCCGCTATCCGCGAAGCCCGCCGGGAGGAAAAGACGGTTTATGAGTTGGAAACTCTGACCAGAGAGCAATTAATAGATGCGCTGCAATCTCGTACACTGCTGTACCATTCGTATTTTCCCGGCAACATACCCCAAGCCCGGGTAAGTTTAATGGAGCATGTGGCTCAGCAGGAAATGGAGCCTTTTTTCAGCCAGCTGTCTACTTTATACAACCGCATACAGGAGTGGATTAAAAAAGATTACACCGTTTACATTATGGCCCGGGGCCGGGCTGCTAGGGAACAGCTCCATAAAGAATTGGTGGAGCGGCATATCAGCGGAGTAACATTCCTGGATGGCGAACTGGCCAAAGGTTTTGTCAGTTCCACTTTGCAGATGGCTTTGGTTAGTGAGCAGGATATCTGGGGTAAGAAATCCACTCACCGCACTACCCGGCGCAAACGAGCGCAAGAGGAACGCCTCCTGGTAGAGGATTTGAAACTAGGGGACTATGTGGTTCATGAAAACTATGGAGTGGGCATCTTTCGAGGAGTCACCCGGGTGGAAACAGATGAAGTCACCCGTGAATATATACTGCTGCAGTATGCCGGCACCGACAAATTATACCTGCCTCTTGATAAACTGGATGCCCTTTATCGCTACAGTCTCACGGAGGACCGGGAACCTCGCCTAAGTAAGCTGGGAGGCAGTGAATGGGAAAGGACCAAACGCAAGGTATCCCAGTCTATTCAAGATATGGCCGAAGAACTGCTCAAACTATACGCCGCCCGCCAGTCCCGGGAAGGGCATGCTTTCGGACCGGATACGCCCTGGCAAGCCCAGTTTGAAGAATCTTTTCCCTACCAGGAAACTCCGGATCAATTGAAGGCTATTCGCGACGTTAAACGGGATATGGAATCCCGCCGCCCCATGGACCGGTTAATTTGCGGTGACGTGGGCTACGGCAAAACCGAAGTGGCTATGCGGGCAGCCTTTAAGGCGGTTATGGACGGCAAACAAGTAGCTATGTTGGTTCCTACCACAGTTTTAGCCGAACAGCATTACCTGTCTTTTCAGGATCGATTCAAGGAGTTTCCTGCCACCATCGAAGTATTAAGCCGGTTTCGCACTCCCGCGCAACAGAAAAGGATTCTGGAAGATTTGCGCAAAGGGGTGGTGGATATCATCATTGGTACTCACCGTATATTGTCCAAAGATGTAAGCTTCAAAGATCTGGGATTATTGATAATTGATGAGGAGCACCGCTTTGGGGTGGCACAAAAAGAAAAAATTAAAGCCCTCAAAGAACTGGTGGATGTTTTAAGCCTTTCCGCTACTCCCATTCCCCGCAGCCTGCATATGTCTTTAACCGGCTTACGGGATATGAGTGTTATTGAAACCCCGCCTCCGGAGAGGTATCCAATCACCACCTATGTCATGGAATACAACGAGGAAATAATTCGTGATGCCATCTTGAATGAAGTGGAAAGAGGCGGACAGGTCTTTTTTGTCCACAACCGTATAGAAGATATGGAGAGAGTAAAAGGGGAATTGGAAAAGCTGGTTCCCGGAGTGAAGATTGCCATAGGACATGGCCGCATGAAAGAAGACGAACTTTCCCGTGTAATGATGAACTTCCTGCGGGGCGAATTTGACGTTTTTCTATGTACTACCATCATCGAGTCGGGACTTGATATGCCCAATGTCAATACTATGATTATTGACGAAGCTGATAAACTGGGCCTGGCCCAGTTGTACCAGCTGCGCGGCCGGGTGGGGCGCTCTCATAGGCTGGCCTATGCCTATCTTACGTACCGTAGGGATCGAGTCTTGTCCGAGACGGCGCAAAAACGGCTCAATGCGATCCGGGAATTTAGTGATTTGGGCTCGGGAATGAAAATTGCCTTGCGGGATCTGGAAATCCGCGGAGCCGGTAATATTCTGGGACCGGAGCAACATGGCTTCATTTCGGCCGTGGGCTTTGATCTGTACTTGCGGATGCTGGAGGAAGAAACTGCCCGTCTAAAAGGTCAAGCACCTGAACCCCAGTTTAGTCCCCAATTTGATATGGATGTGGACTTATATATACCTGATGAATATATTCCCGATTCCGGCACCAAAATGCGTATCTATCGTCGCCTGCTTTTAGCTGCCGATATGCAGGAGGTGGAAGAGATACGCCAGGAATTGGTGGACCGCTTCGGACCAGTGCCGGTACCGGTGCAAAATTTCTTGGAAGTAGCCAGCCTGCGTATTATGGCCAAGACTAAAGATATTAAAATGCTGCGCCGCAAAGGCCGGGAGGTAGAAATCCAGGTAGCTGGAAAGCTGCCGGCTGATTTGCACCAGCGCATGCGGGGCATGAAATTTCGCCGCATAAATGACTATACGGTGCGCCTTAATATAGAGCGGGGGTCATTAATGGAACTACATGGTCTGCTCAGCAGTATTTGAAGAAGGGGAGGGTTCCAATTTGCTTTTTACTTTCTTATAGCTGATGGAAGCGGCGGCAAATATAATAATCGGGTAGAGCAGATTAAGGGGCAGGTCATGAGGAATGGAAGCGGGGGTAAGAACCTGCAGGAAATACATATCGGAGGAAATTATATATATGGACATAACTACTACCAGCAAACCAGCCGGTAAAATGATGCTGCGGTAGTTTTTTAAGCCAAACAGCTCTTTCAAGCCTATGGTGAAACCCAAATAGTAGATTAAAACCTGCATATAAACGGTAGTAAACCATAGGGCGAAAAAGAACAGCTCTATGCGCTGAAAGGTCTGCACCTCGGCCAGACGGAAGACCTGATAAAGGGGAAAAGCGTTGATCAGGGTCATTTCTGGTCCCAGGACGGCCAGAACCAACAAAGTGCGCAGGGTCAGTATCCCCGCAGCTATTATGAACCAGGTTACAGCCTTAAAGTAGCCCTTCTCCAGGTCAGTAACCATAGGAAGCAGGAGTACCAATACAGCTATCTGGGCATAAGGCCAGTTTGCCCCGTAGATAACAGCACCCACCATGGTCAGCCAATCGCTGAATACCGGCCGCAGATTAGAAAACTCCACCAGGTTGACAGGAACCAGAAAACCCAAGGTAAGAAGCAGAATGATAAAAGCTATGGTGACTTCGGCCAGACGGGCTACATTAGTCACCCCTTTATACAAACAGTAAGCGGCAGTCAACATGACAATGGTGCGCAGGGAAAAAAGCGGAGCGTATGGAAACAGCAGGCGCAGCAGGAGAATCAGGTCGCCCAGAGAAAGGATGGTAATGGCAAATACCACATACAGGAAAACTCCGTTTAGCAGTTTACCGGGGATAACGCCCAGACTCAGTTCGGCTATCTTAAAGATGCTGATCCCCGGAAACATAAGTTGTAAACGCAGCATAAAGGCCAAAATAAAAAATCCGATTGATGCAGCCAAAATAGAAGAAATCCAGGCATTACGTCCCGCATCGGCCTCCGGAACATAAATCACAGAGCTGCCCAATAACAGAAAAAATAATAAGAAGGCCAGTTGTTGCGAAGATATACGGTTTTGCATGAAACATCCCTCCTTCACCAGGTTATGTGGGCAGCTTGAAGAAAGAATCATAAGCTTTAACCAGGGGCATCAGCTTCTCAAAAAGGTGCCCCGGATGAGGCAGAGCCATACCATCGCGCATGTAATCAATTCCGTATACCATACTGATAGCAATGATAAATGCACCCAGCAGAGCTTCTTTCCAGGATTTGTTGTGCAGCAGGTCCCGGCCTTCCAGCAGGATATACAAAAAGGTGAATGACAGCAAAATTACGAGCATGGCAAGTCCTTACCTCCTTAAGGTTAAAGGCGCATTCAGCTGGCCTTGTTTACGAATTTCTGTTTGCACGGTTACCTGCGCTCTTACATGAGGAAAAATTTCATACCAGTTGTTCTCTATGGTTGTCCAAACTTGTGGATAATAGGAATAAACCTTTTTTCCCCAGCCCAGGATATCACCGTTAAGCTGCTGAGCCCCGTTAATACAAGCCCGAACCTGTCTTTCAATTTCCCGGGAGGCTAGAGTTTCCAAAGTTTCAATATTTTCCAGTTTCTGGACATCGGCCAGTCCGCCCTGATCATGCAGGTTTAGAATCGCTTCCACCTCTATGTCCATGGTGATCTCACCACCTTCAATACGAGGGTAAGTACAGCTGTTGAACCGGCTTACCTCCAGAGTTACGAAGTTCAGGCCAGGGAGAGGATTATCCAATACAATTAAGCCCCCCAACTTTTTTGTGGCGGTGAGCCAAAGATAACCACGGCTCTCCAGTTCATTCAGCGACCCCACCAGGCGGTTTTGACGAAACACTGCCATGCCATCCAAGGTTATTACCGGACGATCTTCCTGCTGGGAGACAGTAACCTGGGGCATTATAGGGTCAATACCGGGAGAGGCTGCTTTATTCAAAAACTCATCACAGGAAACCGGTTTATATACCCCATACATCTCTTCCTGAATTTCCAGCAGGTCTACCAAGCCCCGGGAAGATAAAGACATAGGAAAGTCGCTCTGGAATATGTCATACGGGGTGGCCTGGTGCGCTAGAACTATCAAAGCATCTTTGCGTATATTCCGGTTACGGGCCAGAAAATCTGCCATATAGGACAAATCCGTGCGGGCCAGAGTTTCCCCCACCACAAAAACATCGGCATGAGACCAGAGCGGCAATCGGGGTAGAGTCAGGATAATGTCCCGGGCAGCCTGGGTAGGTGTCAGGCCAGTTCCTACAAAAACTTCAGCCTGGATTTCGCTGATACCGGCCTCCTGAATATTGACGGGACGGTTAAACTGGGCATAGAATAAAATCTTGCCCTGGCCGTCCAGGTCAACTCCCAAACCGGACCCCACTGCTGTTTGTTCCACATTCGTCATACCGCAGCCGCTAATAAAGAATAGAGCAAATAGTATTATTATTTTCCCTGCTTTGATACGCATACTTATTCTCCTTGAATTTCCAGCCGGGGATATAAATCCTGCAGGGGGTTGGGAATTGGCCATTGGTAGAGTTGGGCTAAGGTTAAGTACATCCCCAGCAGAAATAAGATGCCAAAGACTTGAATCTCTTTGTAAAGACGGTTCTTTAACAACCCCGGCAGTTCTATGCACACAACTAAGACAAAGGTTATCAGGGCAAGTGCCAGCAGCATATAGATTTCTCCTTATTATTTAATAAGAAATGAGCGATCGTTTAAGTAGGTGCGGCGCAGTTCAAAGTTAACCTTGACAGTCACGTCCAATTGGGCAAAAATTTCAGGCCAGTCCTTTCCCACCTGGGCCCAGATAGTCGGGTCATGAGCATTCACTAACCGGCCCCAGCCAAAGATGTCAGCCTGGTATTGCTGGGTTTTATGGACTGTCTGGTATATTTGTTGCTCCATCTGCCGGGCGGTCAGTTCCTCCATATAATTAAAGTTTTCCAGGGACAGCAGGGGCAATGGGGAAGTCTGATCATAAAAATTGCCTTCTGCATTAATTTCTACCATGATACGCAGCTGCCCCTCCTCCAGAACCGGTTTTACAGATGCCTGGGAAGATATCAATTCGACAGTGACATAGCGATTATCATCTCCGGGAGCTGGAATAACAATTAATCCGCCCCGGATTTGTTCAGGACTTAAAAAGCGAAATCCCTGGCTTTCGGTCTCGTTTAATTCACCTGCCAGCTCCGGGCCTCGAAAAACAGCCATTCCGTCAACCTTCAGCAGTTTTTTATCCTTATTGGTAATTATTTTTACCTGGGGCAGTACCGGGTCTATTCCCGGGGTTGCCAGTCTATAGAGAAAATCTTCCAGGGTCATGGGAACATAAATACCGGTCTGGTTTTCCTGAGTTTCCAGTATGCGCCGGATAGCCACCGCCGAATGAGGTTCCAGAGGGGTTTCCACCTTTAAGATTTCTGCGGCAGGAGCCCCTCGCGCCATTACCAGCATAGAGTTTTTGCGGATGTTGATGTTACGGGAAAGAAAGTCTATCACATCAGTAATACCACGTTTAGCCAAATCTTCTCCCAGGACCAGAGTATTGGCATGGAACCATAAAGGAAGACGAGGCAGGATCAGGGTCATTCGCCGGGCACATTCGCTTAAGGTTTGGCCGCGTTCACTCAGCACTATAGATTGGGCACGCGCTTGAGAACTAGACTGTTCCTGGGTAGTAGCCTGGGCCAGCTGGACTGTAACGATGAAGCTGTCTTCACTCCAGTCCGCAGCAGTTCCTATGGCAATAGCGGTCTGATCTACTTCCCGGGCCTGGCAGCCAATTATATTCATGGAGCAACCCAGCAGAAATGCTGTAACCAAGGCAAGCTTAAAATATTTCATGCATTTCCCTCCCCGGACTTCTGACGAACCTGGTTTTCCATGCCTTCCATATAGGGGCGCTGGTTGGCCATTTTCCAGGGTCTTCTTAGAATAATGTCGCTCAGCTGAGTCCAGTTAAAGGGGGCTATAGGGGACAGGTACGGCATACCCAGGGAAGAGAGAGAAGCCATTCTCACCAGCATAAGAATCAGCACCACCATAATGCCTAAAAATCCCAGAGCAGCAGTGGCCGCCAGAAAACCAAAACGGGCTATGCGTATGATCAAAGCAGCATTATAATTAGGGGCTACAAAAGAAGCTATACCTGTGAAAGCTACGATAACCACCATGGGAGTGGATACCAGACCAGCTCGAACCGCGGCATCTCCGATAATCAGAGCCCCCACAATACTTACGGCCGGGCCCACTGCTCGAGGCAGTCGCAAGCCCGCTTCGCGCAGGAGTTCGAAGGTAGCTTCCATCAGGAATGCTTCCACAAAAATAGGGAAAGGCACCCCCTGCCGGGCTGCGGCAATGGTCAGGTACAAAGCAGTAGGAAGCATTTCCTGGTGATAGGAAGTAATTGCAACGTACAAGGAGGGTAATAACAGGGCCAGTAAAAATGCAGTGAAACGCCCTATACGGTACAATGAGGCCGGTATAAAAGGAGTGTAGTAATCTTCTGCAGCTATCCAGAACTGGGGAAAGGATACCGGTAAAATCATGGCGGTAGGGGAGCCATCCACAATAATGGCTGCCCGGCCTTCCAGGAGATGTCCGCATACCCGGTCTGGCTTTTCAGTATGTTCCACCTGAGCGAAAATAGTATTTTGGGTGTCAGCTATGAATTCCTGCAGGTACTCAGGATCTAGGACCGCGTCAGTGTCAATGCTTGCCAAACGGGAACGTATCTCATTGATCAGGTTAGGGGGAGCTATGCCGCTGATATAGCACAGGACCACATCGGTTTTGGTAACCCGCCCCATAATATAGCCTTCTATTTTGAGATTAGCCGATTTAATACGACGCCTGATCATAGCGGTATTAAAGCGCACCGTCTCGGTAAAGGACTCTTTGGGACCATAGACCACTACCTCGTTCTCCGGTCTTTCTACCCCCCTGCCTTCCCAGGAGCGGGTGCCGGCCACCAGAGCCTCTTTTATGCCATCAATCAAGAAGACCGCGTCCCCGGAGCTAATATGGTGACAAATGCTGTTGTAATCAGTAACCGTTTTTATTTCGGCCATGGTCACTATCCGGTAACGCACGCTCTCCAGCACGTCTTCCTGCAGAGTTCCATCCTGGTTGCGCAGCATATCCATTTCCAGCATAAGAGGTTTAAGCAGATTAAATTCCACTTCTTGCCGGTCCACCAGTCCGTCAAAATAGAGCAGCAAACCTTCAAAAGGAGGATTGCCGAACTGAAAGCGCTTTAGGACCAGATCCGAACAATTCTGCAATATAACTTCCAGATTATTCTGATCAGTATTTAAGTTGCCGGTTATGGGCTGATTTATCAGTTCATGAGGATCAGAGGAGCCCTCGGATTTGCCTTTGCTACTTAAATAACGCATGTGGACCTCCTGTTTAACTGCTCCGGTTACACTTCACTTTAGTTTGTTCTGTAAAAGTAGCCCTTATACAGAGACTGACTGTCAATCCATATTCTGTACTGGTATGGATTGGGCCGGCTGGGAGCGAGCTTGGGGCTTAAACAATATTCGTACAAACATAATGAAGGGAATCAGAAATAAGGCTATGCTGTAAAAAATAGGAATTAAAACTTCAGATAGTATGTGCACCTCCAAGATATTGTCGGCCATGGTTAAAGATAATACTCCTATGATTAAAGCGGTGGGCGCTGCCATGAAGCGATAGCTTTCCAGGCGCAAAGCCTGCTGCAGGCTTATCAGGCTGATAAACCAGGTGCCAGTGGTGGTGGCAAACATACCCATAGTCCAAACACCGATGAAAACGATGTCAATATTCTGGATAAAACCGCCTATATTTATAATCCGCACAATAGTGAAAGTGGGGAAAGACAGGGTTTTGGCAGCGGGACCGCTGAATATCAAGATAGAAAGTAAAAGGGCCCAGGCTATTAAGACCACATAAGTGAACAATGCCGCCACAGCCGCTTTGCGTAACCCGGTCCAATCACTGGCCAGCTTGCCCAGCACCAGTATAATGAAGCCCCGGGATACGATAATCGAGGTCGAAGCAGTAGCCAAGGCCAGATCCTTCAAGTTTAAATTGTTAATGGGCAGCAGGTTTTCAACATTTAATGGCCGGCTGAGTGCCATGAGAAGTATGGAGACGGTGATGAACAATCCTGCTATGGCAACGATTTCAAAAGTCCTCAGAAAAGTTTGCCTTCCGGACTTCAGGGCTGAAAAGCAAACCAACAGCAGGACGGTAATATGCACACTTATAGGAGTTCCCGGCAAAACATTGGTTTCCACAAATTCAACAAACAAGCGGATGCCAAAAGCGGCGATCAACAGCTCGCTCAGGAAATAAAATACCTGCAGGAATCGGCCCACCACCGACCCAAAATGTTCTTCCAGCATAGCCGGAAAAGGAGTTTGACTGCGGCGAATTATAAACAAATACATGGCATAGATCAAAAACCCGAAAGGCAGTGACAAAACCACTGCTATCCAGGCATTGTTGCTGAGTGTTTCCAACTGGCGTTTGGGCACTTCCAGAAAAGCAATGGGGATAGTCATTACTGTTAAGGTAGCCCAAATCTGAAAGGAACTGATACGCTGCACAATCAAGTCCTCCGCGAATCTTACAATTCTTTTCCAGATTAGTCTGGCCATTAACAGGAAAACTATTACTGGATTAACGAGCTTTTTATCTTATTCCCGACCCTTTCTGGACAGGCGAATTTTGTCTTCCATCATCAGACGGCTTTTGCTGACAAATAAGGACAACCTTGATTGCCCAATCCATAATAGAAAGAATTAATTTTATGATGGGACGATGGTAAAAAGTGAATAAAAGGGGATTTTGAGTTATATACTATCACTGAAAGGAAAACAGGTTTTTCAAGTTCTTCAAAAAAGGAGGGATAATGTAAATTGAAAGCAACAGGAATAGTTCGCAGGATCGACGACCTGGGTAGGGTCGTTATCCCTAAGGAGATACGCAGAACTTTACGCATTCGTGAGGGTGACCCTCTGGAAATTTTTGTTGATCGAGAAGGAGAAGTTATTTTAAAGAAATATTCTCCCATTGGTGAACTGGGAGATTTCGCTAAAGAATATGCGGACTCGCTCAACGAGACCATTGGGCATATTTCGATGATAGCGGACCGGGATGTTATTATCGCGGTAGCCGGCGCCAACAAAAGGGAGTTTCTCAGCAAATCCGTAGGGAAAGCTGTGGAACGAGCTTTGGAAGAACGTACTACCCTGGTGATGAACAATCTGGATAACCCTGCCGATGAGAACCAGCATGTGATTCAGAATGATGACCGGGAGTATACCATCAAGGCTCAGGTTATCGCCCCAATAATCACTCAGGGTGATCCCATCGGAGCCGTAATAATAGTCACCAAGGACGCCAATGTTACCCTGGGAGATATGGAAGTAAAGCTGGCTGAAACCGCAGCAGGCTTTCTGGCTAAACAAATGGAACAATAATGAAAACGCATTGTTGCTGTCAATACACCAGCCACCCAGGCATATAGCCGGTGGAGTCTATATAGGCAGAATTTACCCTGCAGCTAGTTAAGAGCGGCCTTACAGCCGCTCTTTTCAAGGTTAGGGGACGGATCTTCTTGCGAAGAGGTGTTTGCTTTGCTCCCGGAACAATCTGCTCTAAATTGCAAGAAGATCCGTCCCCAACTGGTATCGCGCGCTGGAGCAGTTTTATCATGCTTATTATGTGGTATAATATACCTCACGGAAATTTGGGGAGGAAGTAAATGGACAACAGGCAGAGTTTTCTGAAGGGGGCGGTAATTCTCAGTGTAGCCGGAGCCATAAGCAAGGTTCTGGGTGCCCTGTACCGTATACCTTTGGCCCGTCTCATAGGCGGAGAAGGTATGGGCCTGTATCAGATGGCCTATCCCATTTATACCACTATTCTATCTCTGGCTACAGCCGGCGTGCCTGTGGCCATTTCTGTGCTGGTGTCCCGCAAGGAAACCCAGGGGCTTACCGGAGACAGCCGCAAAATATTTCGGGTATCCCTGTTAATGCTGTTCGTTTTCGGTATTATCTTGAGTCTGGCGGTTATGCAGGGAGCTAGGTTTATTGCCACTGATGTATTAAGTGAACCCCGGGCTTACCTGCCCATTCTGGCAGTAGCCCCGGCTATTTTCTTTGCTGGGCTGATGTCAGTTTTCCGTGGCTATTTCCAGGGGCATCAGACCATGATACCCACCGCCGTATCCCAGGTGATAGAACAGCTCTTCCGGGTGACCGCCGTTATAATCCTGGCGGTGGTACTTTTCCCCCGGGGATTGGAATATGCTGCCGCAGGTGCTACTTTTGGAGCAGTAGTAGGGGGCATGGTAGGGCTTGCCGTGCTGTTCATATACTACATCCGCTTTCGCCGGGAGCGGGCCGGTGAGAAAAAAAGCCTGCAGTACAGCGGCACCAGCTCATGGGAACTGGCCAAGGATGTAGTAAGACTGGCCGTGCCGGTTTCTTTTGGGGCGGTGGTCTTGCCCCTGGTACAGATGTTGGATGCCATCATAGTCCCGGGACGCCTGCAGTACATAAATTATACAGCTTCCCAGGCTACGGCCTTGTATGGACAGCTGTCAGGTATGGCCGCGGTGTTAATCAGCCTGCCTACTATTTTTACCATTGCCATATCCACCAGTCTGGTACCGGCGGTTAGTGAGGCTCTAGCCAAAAGTGATCGTTATCTGCTGAATTCCCGCATAAACTATGGACTGCGGGCCGGTATGATCATCTCCCTGCCCTGTGCCGCTGGCCTGTATACCCTGGCCTTCCCCATCTGCGACCTTTTATATGCTGCACCGGAGGCCGGAATCCCGCTGGAGCCGTTAGCTTTTTCCTGTATAACCCTGGCTGCTTTTCAGCTGTCCAGTGCCGGCTTGCAGGGCATCGGCCGGCCGGAAATAGCTATGCGCCATTTGCTCGTAACCGGTGTTCTAAAGGTAATTTTCAACTATACTTTGACTGCTATCCCGGTGCTGAATATACGCGGGGCGGCCATTGGTACCGTTTTGGCCTTTACCGTAGGGTCGCTGTTGAATATTATTTACCTGCGGCGTCTTACCAAGGTGGAATATGAGGGAGGGCGCCTGCTGAAAATAACCATGGTGACGGTTGTAATGGCTATAGCGGTAAAATACGCCTATCAATACCTGGTAGGCATCGATATACATTCACACATTGCTACTTTAATAGCCATCACTCTAGGGGTGGGTATCTACGGGCTTTTACTGTTTTTGGTAAAGGAACTGGATCTGAACATGCTGAAGAATATAATCAGGGATGTTAAATAAGAAGAAAAGGAATGTTTAATGTGTCTTCTTAAGAAAGGATAGGGCTTATGGAAACAGGAACCAAGGCTATGGAAGATCTTCTCGCAGTAATGGACAAACTGTTAAGTCCTCAGGGTTGCCCCTGGGACCGGGAACAGACCCATGAATCGCTGACCCGTTATCTAATTGAAGAATGTTATGAAGTAATTGAGGCCATCAAGGAAAAGAATATGGAAAAACTGCAGGAAGAGTTGGGCGATGTACTGTTGCAGGTGGTGTTTCATGCTGCCCTGGCTGAGCGGGAAGGTTACTTTAGCTTTGCTGACGTAGCCCGCACCGTTGAGGAAAAAATGATTCGCCGCCATCCCCACGTTTTTGCCGATATGAATTTGGAAACCAGTGATGATGTCATGGATCACTGGGAAGGATTTAAGAAAAAGGAGGGCAAATCCAGAATCCTGGAAGGTATCCCCGTGATGTTGCCGGCTCTTTTGCGGGCGGAAAAACTCCAGTATAAAGCCGCCCGGGTGGGGTTTGACTGGCCGGAGGTTCAAGGCGCACTGGATAAGCTTAAAGAGGAAATGGACGAGCTGGCTCAAGCACAGGGTGCAGAAGTAGAAGAGGAAATTGGAGATCTGTTGTTTGCTCTGGTAAATGTGGCTCGTTTCAAGGGAGTAGAACCCGAGCAGGCTTTGCAGAAGTGTAATGACAAGTTTGTGCGCCGTTTTAACTACATAGAAGATGCTTTGCAAGCCTCAGGACGCGGCTGGCAGGAGGTCAGCCTGGAGGAAATGGATCACTATTGGGATGAAGCTAAGAAAAAGGGTCTATAAATATTTAAGAAACATAGCTTAAATTCTTTTTAATTTGACTGAAAAAAAGGAAAATACCTGATGTACAGCGAATTAGCCATAATATGCCAAGTAAACCAGGGCTAAAGGAGGGACATTATTTGAACAAGACCGATTTAATTAATGAGGTAGCGGTAAAAACTGGGATGACTAAAAAAGATGTTGAGAAAGTAGTCAATGCATTTTTCGACACCGTGGAAGGAACATTAAAGGCGGGGGACAAGGTGCAGTTGATCGGCTTCGGAACCTTCGAGGTCCGGCAGAGACAAGCCCGCAAGGGACGCAATCCTCAGACTGGACAGGAAATTAATATTCCAGCCACCCGGGTTCCTGCATTCAAAGCCGGAAAAGCTCTCAAAGACGCTCTAGTATAATAATGCGTCTTGATAAGTTCCTGAAAGTATCCCGCATCATCAAGCGCCGCACGGTAGCCAAGGATTTTGCAGAACATGAGCGGGTGCTAGTGAACGGGAGAGTGGCTAAGCCCTCTACAGAGATCAAAAAAGGAGATCGCATTACTATTCAGGTCGGCAATCGCACCACTGTCTATGAAGTCTTGGACATAAAAGACAATGTGGCAGCCAGTGAAGCGAAAAATTTATACCGGGTAATTGATTAAAATCGCCCTGAGCCTCAGGGCGATTCTTGTTTTTTCTGGAACAGGCACCCGGTCATAACCTAAGCTTTCTCTGCATATGTATAGAAGGTAAATGTGAAAACACTGGGTTTTGTACCCTGGATGGGAGGCGAATGCCGTGGCAGATCACTCACTGAAATTGGTTAACCGCAACCAGATGGAATTAACCGGAGTGGTGAATGTCAATACCTTTGATGAACAGGAAATTATCCTGGAAACCCAGCAGGGATTTTTGAACATTGCCGGTGAACAACTGCATATCACTCTGCTGAATCTGGATGAAGGTAAGGTTGCGGTGGAAGGAAACGTTAACAGCATAGTCTACCGGGAACAGGGCAGTGACGTGAGAACCCGCAGCCGCAATATTCTTAACCGCCTGCTGAAATAACAACCCTTGGTCGGGCTGCGAGGGGGAATATGATTGTCCGAGCTGCTCTTCCAGATACAATCCTTTTTGCTGACACTAGTGCTTGGAGTTGTCGCTGGCATGGTGTTTCAGTTTTATCAGCTCCTGGTTAGAGGTGCCCGGTTGGGCAAGTATGCCTTGTATATAATGGATTTCTTTCTGTGGATGTTGATGATTCTGTTGATATTTGCCGCCATGCTGTTTATAAATCAGGGCGAGATGCGGGTTTACGTTTTAATAGCCCTGGTAGTGGGTATCATTTTATATCATCGTTATCTGGGGCAGGTCATGGAAGAACCTGTTTCTCAAGCTGCCCGGCTGACAATAGGAATAGCTTCCTTCCTAACCGGCCTTATTAAGCGCCCTGGGCGAATGGTGGCTGACTGGTTCAAAGGACTTATGAAAACTGGCCAAGCCCCACCCCCTGTTGATAAGGGACCAGATTAAACAAAAAAATTATCCACAGGCAGGAATTAATCCGAGGTTCCCCGAATGTATAGTAATAAATTTGTCCACAGTTTGTGGAAAAAATGTGGATAAGGCCTGTTAATATATGAAGATAGAAATTCGGGGAGCAGAAAAGCTGAGCTTTCGGGAACGTCAGGTGGTAGCCTTGAAGGAAATGGGCAAAAGCACCGAGGAAATTGCCAAAATACTTAAAATCTCTGCCAGCACTATTGCCACCCTGTACAACCGGGCTCGTAATAAAGGCTATGAAGTGGTCATCGTGCTTCCCGGAGATGTATTGGGTATCTATGGCGGGGAGGATGATGAACTTGAAGAATAAAGGTAAAGTCAGACAACCTCTGCGCTGGCTTGGCATTGGGTTGCTATGCACCGTACTGCTGGTTACGCTGGTACCGCGCATCAAAACCATAGTCGAGCTTTCGGAGCGTAAGCAAGCTCTGTTGGAGCAAAAAGCTGAACTGGAGAAAGAGCAACAAGCCCTGCAGTTAGAATTGGAGCAAGCCGATTCTCCGGAAAATATTGAAAGAATAGCCCGGGAACAACTGGGAATGGTCAGACCCGGAGAACAACCTCTGATTCCAGTCCTATCGAGATAAGGAAAAAGGCCACAGCTACCGTGCTTGACATATTGACTATCAACTTGGCACAAGATACAATGAACCTAGTATCAATCCGAGGGGGATTCTATTTTTTATGCCAACCGAACAAACCAATATTGTGCCTGGTAGCATTGTGGAAGGCAAGGTGCAGGGAATAACAAGTTTTGGCGCCTTCATTGAGCTCTCAGGTGGGACGGTAGGGTTAGTCCACATTTCTGAGATTGCAGATACCTATGTAAAAGATGTAAGAGACTTTTTGCAGGAAGGGGATCCCGTAAAGGTTAAGGTTCTGAACGTTGCCGGCAAAAAAATTGGCCTATCCATAAAACAGGCGAACCCCACCACCGCACCGGAAAAACCTGCCCGGCCAGCCCCGCAGTATAATGATCGGCTATCCGGCAATTTCGCCGCTAACAACCGCCCGCGTCCCAATAGTCGTGAGGGCCAGGGCAATCTGGATGATATGATAGCCAAGTTTCTCAAGGAAAGTGATGAACGTTTGCAGCCTTTGAAAAATCGCATGGAGCCGCGAAGAAGACCCCGAGGAAACTAGATCGTCCCAAAGCACTTCCATTTCGGAAGTGCTTTTTAATCTTTAGAAGGGTGTGAGAGACGGTTATTTCTGTCATTGTTGTGAAAATGGCTTCCTAATGTGTCCCTGCTGAGAAAACGTCCTAGCGATGGACAGACCCGAAGCCTTCTTATGTGTCATCGCGAGCGCGTAGCGCGTGGCGATCTCTATGTCCATCTGCGCTAATCACGGTTTCGCAGGATGTTAGCCAGGATGCAGGAGTTTAGCCGGCTCGTTCCGGGACTCCTCGCCGGTAACCCATCGGCTTACTTCGGTGCGAAGCGGACCACTCGGAATTCGGCATCCATGCACTCAGTCCTCGTTGCTCGAAACGTCCTGTTTCTCGCTCCGCTTCGCAGCCCTCGGTTTCGCCGTGGGTTGCAACGGCTCGTCGTAGTCACTCGCCCGGCTAATACTACTACTTAAGCCGTACAACGATGTTTTCGTTCATCGTGGCCTGTGCCACAGTTGACAATTGCTGTGAAAACAGTCGTCGTTGTGTCATCGCCCTAAAGGACTACCGATGTACCCTTGCGGGTACGATAAAGGTTGCGAGGGAGCGAAGTGACGCGGCGATCTTGAACGAGAGTCACGGGCAAGTTGAATGAGATTGCCGCGCCCCTTTCAGGGAATCGCAATGACACAAAAGGTGGCTTTTCATTCATCCTGGTCTGTTCAAATCATAATTATTTTAAGGAGGAGATTTATGCGTTATGCGGCGGTAGATATAGGAACCAATTCCTGTCGCCTGCTGATTACCGAAATAGAGGGCGAGCAATGTCGGACCTTGCAGAGGACCATGGTGACTACCCGCATAGGGGAAGGGGTAGATCGCCTGCGTATGATTAGTCCTGCGGCCATGGAGAGGACCGTGCGAGGATTACGGGTACTGCAGGAGCATATTACCGGCTGCCAGGTAGAGCGCCTGCGGGCAGTAGGCACCAGTGCCCTGCGAGAGGCTATAAACCGGGAGGAGTTTGTGCAGAGGGTCCGCCAGGAACTAAACTGGCAGGTGGAGGTTATCAGTGGTGAGGAAGAAGCCCGGCTCAGTTACCTGGGGGTGAGGCGCGGTTTGCCTTTGTACCGGCCTCCTCTGGTGGTGGATTTGGGGGGAGGCAGCACCGAATTTATGCTGGAAGATCCCCATCCCTGGAATGTGTCGCTGCCCATTGGTGCTGTGCGGGCGGCGGAAACAGGGATGAGCGACCAGCAAATCAGCGAGGTGCTTCAGCCTTTAACCAACCGGTTTTCTGCTCTTAGTTACCCTATGGTAGCTGTAGGGGGAACCGCCACAACCCTGGTAGCCATGCAGCGCGGCCTAAAAGAGTACGACTCCCTGATGGTGCATGGTCAAAAACTTACTATTGACCAGGTAAAATACTGGCGCGATCATCTGAGTGCCATGCCCCTGGAAGAACGACGCCAGGTAATAGGTCTCCAGCCTGAACGTGCTGATATTATTGTACCAGGCCTTCGTATCCTGGCCTTGATAATGGAACAGTTTGGTTATAAAGAAATGCTGGTTAGCGAATCCGATATTCTGGATGGTATAATCGCTCAGCTCTGTGGCAATTAGGGCCAAAATGCAGCGCTCACTCCTGTTGAACAAACGAGGAAAGTGTGGGCAATACAGGCCAAGCCAGGAATTTTGTTGGAAGATTCAGGTGTTCCCTGACTGGTAATTACAAATTTTATCACCGGCCCCTGCTATAATTGGTGGACAAACCGCCAAAAAGGGGGGGACTGATGTGTTGGATAAAATGGAAGTTTACCCTTATCAACGGGTGTCAGAACCCGGGATAAGCAAAAGGAGAGTGCTGCGGCGACCGTTATTAAAGCTAAAACCGATTAAAGTTTCCGGTAGCCTGTTGCCTTCGCTGCAGGCTTTATTTACCATAGATCAATTATTCATTGGTGCCGGGGCCGTTCTTATGGCCCGGGCCTTTGTGCTGGGTGAACTGCTTCCTTTTATATTTGCCTACCTGGCAGCTTTTGGTTATCGACACCGCTCGCGAGCCTTGGTGATTGCATTATTTGCCCTGCCCGGATTTATCAGTGTCCTATCCGGGACTAGTCTGGGAAGCAATATAATTGCCCTGCTGCTTATCACCGCCGTGATGAATTCGGTCCGTATCCCGGAAGACAAGGTATGGTGGGGATTACCGCTGTTGACCATGGCCATCCTGTTGGTAGTGAAAACCACCTTTTTGCTTTTCACCTCTTTCACCTTTTATGGAGAAATGGTGGTAGTATTTGAAGCCATGATCGCAGGCATATTGGTTTTCGTTTTTATGGTCTGCTCTGTAGCTTTGAAAGAATCACGTCCTCTGGCCCATTTCACTTTTGAAGATATAGCCTCCTTCCTGGTATTAGGCGTTGGACTGGTGATGGGTTTGCAGGGCATTACCCTGGCCGGACTGCAGGTGGGCAGTATTTTATGCCGGTTGGGAATACTGGTAGCCGGGCTGATCTGGGGAGCCGGCGGTGGTACCATGGTAGGAGTAATGACCGGATTGATCCCCTCGGTTACTTCCAGTGTTTTTGCCCAGACTCTGGCCCTTTTTGCTGTAGCCGGTCTTTTAGCTGGACTGTTTCGTAATTTTGGCCGGTTGGGGGTTATGGTAGGTTTTATGATGGGGACCCTGGCTCTTTCTCTGTTCATCAGTGAAACCCAGGCCACCATTCTGGGGATGTGGGAAAGTGCCGTGGCCTGCCTGATTTTCTTCCTGCTGCCTGAAACCTTAACCGAGCGGGTACCCATTCAATCCCTGGGACCTATCTCCAATCTCAAGGAGAATCAGGTACAGATGATTGATGTTCGCTTAAAGGAGACTGCCCGGCATAGGATGGAGAATCTAGCCCGGGTTTTTGAGGAATTGAGTTATGCCTTTGTTAAAGAGGCCTCCAGCCGGCAGGAAACCAGCAACCGCAGCTATCTGGATTATTTATATGAGGAAATTGCTCACGGGTTCTGTAAAAGCTGCCCGCGCTGCCATGCCTGCTGGGAAAGAGACTGCTATCGTACTTCCCAGGAGATCATGGAAATATTTACCTTGGCGGAGACCGGCGGTTCAGTGGAATACCAGCAATGTCCGGAGGAATTCCGCCGGCGCTGTACTTACGGGCGGGAATTGGTAAGCACCGTCAATTACTTGTTCGACAACCTGCGTATCAATGACTACTGGCGTGAAAGACTGGGGGAATCCCGGGACCTGGTATCCCGGCAGCTGCAGGGTGTCAGTAAGGTGATCCGGGATTTGGCCGGCCAGATCGATGTACAGACCATGGTCGATTTTGACCTGAGGGATCGTCTGCTGTCCGAATTGAAACGCTCCGGTCAGGGCATTAAGGATATCACTCCCGTAAAAGCGGGGGAACAGCAGAAGTTTATTACCGTTAGTGCCGAAGCCTGCGCTGCCGAAGACCGTTGCGAAAAAGAGACTGCTCTGGCTTTATCCTCCTATCTGGGGGAAAAATACGAAGTCTGTGAAAAGAACTGCCCGCGTTTGCCCGGCAAAGGCTTATGCGAGTTTACTATGTGCCGTTCCTTTACCTACCGGGTCATCACCGGGGCTGCTCAGGTAGGGCGAGAAGCGGTTTGCGGAGATAGTTTTACCATAGCTACCCTGAAAGAAGGGCAGCAGTTAATTGCCCTTAGTGATGGCATGGGGGTTGGACAGAAGGCGCTGAACGAAAGCCAGGTAGCCGTACGCCTTTTGGAAAATATGCTCAACAGCGGCTTTGACCGGGAAACAGCCCTGAAGACCATCAATTCGGTTATGCAGTTAAAGTCCACTGCGGATACCTTTGCCACCCTGGATATGGTGATGATAGACTTGTTTACTGCCCAGGTGGATTTCATTAAGGTGGGAAGCGTGCCTTCCTTTATCCGCCGCGGTAAAAGAGTGGGAATAGTAAGTTCCAACTCACTTCCTATGGGTATAATGGATAATATCGACATCGGAGCTCAAAAACGTTCGCTGTGTCCCGGGGATATGCTGGTATTGGTCAGCGATGGGGTGTTTGAGGCCTCCCGTACAATTCCGGGAGAGGAATGGATCCCAGAATTTCTGGCCCTGGTGTATGAAGATGATCCCCAGGTAAACGCCGACCTGATAATGCAAAAAGCTCTGGGTTTGTGCCAAGGCAAACCCCGTGACGACATGACCGTCATCTGCGTGGCTTTGGAAGTTAACTATCCTCATTAATTACGGTGTAAACGGGTTTTCTGTATGTCATTGCTGTGAAAACGGTCCTCGCGTTAGTGCAAAAGACAGCTGTACTGTCATCGCGAGCGCGTAGCGCGTGGCGATCTCTAGTCAACTAACGGTTAGAGTTAACAGATCGCCACGTCGCTGTGCTCCCTCGCAACACTAATAGTGAGTTCCAAAGGAACGAACATCGGGAGTGCCGGAACGGCCGATGACAGGTTCAAGTTTTCGTTCATCGTGGTCTGCACCACAGGTGCGAAGGGCTACCTGAAGGGAGATTTACTAAAATACTGCAGATAGAATAAAAACAATAAATCATATAAAATCTGCGTAAATCTGCGTCAAAATAGCGAAGATAGGGCTCTGAGGCTAAATAAGATGTATTTTTCCGAACCGGTGTTTGACTTAAGGTGATTTGCGGGTAGCATATATAATATAAGGATGATAAAGGCAAGGACATATTTTTATGTATCAAACCGTAGTCACCTATATCCAGGGCCAGAACATGATAAAGCCCGGTGGGAAAATTGTGGTGGGAGTTTCCGGCGGAGCTGACTCCATGGCCTTATTGCATATTTTGCACCGCTATTGTGCTGAAAACGGTGGCGAAATGGTAGCCGCCCATCTCAATCATGGCTTGCGCCGCGAAGCCCTCCAGGATGAACAGCTGGTCAAAGAGACCTGCTCGCGCTGGGGCATTGCTTGCTATGTGCGCCGGGTGGATGTAGCTGCTGTAGCTGCCCGTACCCAAAAATCATGGGAAGAAGCCGGCCGGGACTGCCGGTACCAGTATTTTCGCGAACTGGCCTATCAGGTGGGGGCAGACCACATTGCTACCGCCCACCACCAGAATGATCAGGCAGAAACTGTCCTGCTGCATTTGCTCCGGGGCAGCGGCATCCGCGGTCTGCAGGGGATTAAACCTGTTAATGGCCAGCTGATCCGGCCTCTGTTATGTGTTACCCGTCAGGATATCGAGCAGTACGTACAGGAAAACCAACTGCCTTTTTGCCAGGATCTCAGCAATAATGATCCAGCTTTTACCCGTAATCGTATTCGCTTGCAGTTAATTCCTTATCTGCAGGATGCCTTTAACCCTCGCATTGTCGAAGCCTTAAACCGCCTGGCCATAATTGCTCAGGAGGAAAACGCTGCCCTGGATGAAATCGCCGAGCAGAAATGGCCGCTGTTAACCAAGTCCAGTCAAACGGAACTGGAACTGGACATCAACTTGCTGGTGGCGGAACCACCTGCCCTGCAAAACCGCCTGATTCTGCGGGCTATGCAGGAGGTATCCGGCCAAAGGGACTGGTCCCAGGAAGATCTGTTGCGGGTACGAAGTCTTTTGGACAAGCCCGGATCCGATGTGGTTTTGGAATGGGGCAGTACTATCCAGGTGGGCAAGGTATATGACGCCCTGGTTTTCACCTCTGAGTTTTCAGAAAGTCCTTCCTTTTGCTATCCGGTTACCATTCCCGGGTCTGTTTATGTAAAGGAGCTGGCCACGACCTTTTCTTTCGAGATGCGCCCCGCCTCGGAGCAGCAGTCTTCACCGGAGCAAATATCCCTGGATCTGGACCGCATTAAAAGCCCCTTATATTTGAGGTCGCGTCGAGAAGGAGACCGGCTGCGGATAAAAGGCTTAAAGGGGCAGAAAAGTCTTAAGAAGTATTTTATGGAACAGAAAATACCTGCTCGCCAGCGTAACCAAATTCCTTTGTTAACTGCCGGGGAAGAAATTTATGCGGTACTGGGCCTTTTAGTAACTGAACCTGCCGCTGTCACTGACTCCACCGAAAGAATTCTTGTGATAAAAGCCTGTCAAGATGTGAAAACTACGGAGGGAAATTAATATCCTGGCGATCGGGCTGGATTGTAAAGGGTAGGCGGTTATGCTACAATATGACGGAAATTCACTGCAGCTTGAAGGGGAGGAAAAATTTTGGATAGAGCCCTCAAGAACATTGCTATATATGTACTTATCGTCCTGTTGGCTTTATTTGCCATCAAGCTGACCTCCACTAATGAGGTGCAGATTACCGAATTAACTGAACCTCAATTTCTGGCTAAGGTTGCACAAGGTCAGGTGAAAACTGCCCAGATAGAAGTCGATGAGCTGGTCTACAATATAAGCGGAGAATTATCCGACGGCAGCCAGTATGCTGCTACAGTCTCCAAAGAAAGCAATGTTATTCAGCTTTTACTGGATAAAGGGGTGGAATATGATACCAACGAAGTAAAGCCGCCCCCCTGGTGGATGTCGCTTTTGTCTACTCTGTTTCCTATTATTATTCTGATTGCTTTCCTTATATTTATAATGAACCAGAGTCAGGGAGGCGGCAACCGGGTAATGCAGTTCGGCCGCAGCCGTGCCCGCTTGATGACCGGTGAGGATGTAAAGGTCACTTTTAAGGATGTGGCCGGTGCCGAAGAGGCCAAAGAGGAGATGGAAGAAGTCGTTGAATTCCTCAAAAATCCCCAGAAGTTTATCCAAATCGGCGCCAAGATTCCCAAAGGTGTACTGCTGTTTGGAGCACCTGGTACCGGTAAAACCCTAATGGCCAAAGCAGTAGCCGGGGAAGCCGGGGTGCCCTTCTTTTCCATCAGCGGTTCCGACTTCGTAGAAATGTTTGTGGGAGTGGGAGCGGCCCGGGTGCGGGATTTGTTCGAACAGGCCAAGAAAAACGCCCCCTGTATAGTATTCATAGATGAGATTGATGCGGTAGGCCGCCAGCGCGGTGCTGGTCTGGGCGGAGGACACGATGAACGCGAGCAGACCCTGAATCAGCTGCTGGTAGAAATGGACGGTTTCAGCACCAATGAAGGCATTATTGTAATGGCATCTACTAACCGCCCGGATATTCTGGACCCAGCTCTGCTGCGACCGGGACGTTTTGATCGCCACATTTTAATTGACCGCCCTGATGTCAAAGGACGCGAGGCTATTCTCAAAGTGCATATTAAAGACAAACCCCTGGCTGATGATATAAACCTGGAGGTGCTGGCCAAGCGTACCCCGGGCTTTACGGGTGCCGACCTGGCCAACATGGTTAATGAAGCAGCCCTGCTCACGGCTCGCCGGGGGAAAACCAAAATCGGTATGGAGGAAATGGAAGAATCCATTGAGCGAGTCATAGCCGGACCGGAAAAAAAGACCCGGGTCATATCGGAAAAAGAAAAGAAACTAGTCGCTTATCACGAAGCCGGTCATGCGCTGGTAAGCTATTTCTTGCCCAATACCGATAAGCTCCATAAAATTTCCATTATACCCCGGGGAAGGGCGGGAGGATATACCCTGTTGCTGCCTGAGGAAGACCGCAATTATATTACCAAGTCATATCTATTGGATGAGGTAGCTACCCTGCTGGGAGGACGGGTAGCGGAAGCCCTGGTATTAAACGATATCAGCACCGGGGCGCAAAATGACCTGGAGCGAGCCTCCAACATTGTGCGCAAAATGATAACCGAATACGGTATGTCAGAGGAGCTGGGACCGATGACTTTCGGTCATAAGAGTGAAGAAGTCTTTCTAGGCCGGGATATATCCCGGGACCGCAATTATTCGGATGCCATTGCCTTTGCCATTGATAAAGAAGCCAGTCATTACATGGAAAGCTGTTATAAAAAGGCTGAGCAGATACTGAAGGATAATATGGATAAACTGCACCAGATTGCCGAACGGCTCATGGAGCAAGAAACTATGGAAGCCGAGGAATTTGAGGCCATCATAACTGGGAAAGCCCTAAATGAGAATGATACCCCGGAGAACCAAACTGAGACAGCTGATCCACCTGAAGAACTACGAGGAGGAGATAGTTAATTGCAGCAGACCTTTGTCATGGTTAAACCCGATGGGGTGCAGAGGGGCTTGGTTGGGGAAGTAATCCGCCGTCTGGAACGTAAAGGTTTCCGGCTGGTCGCCTTGAAGATGATAAGAATTGACCGGCCCACGGCAGAGGTCCATTATGACGAACACCGCACCAAACCATTCTTTGGGGAACTGGTGGATTTTATTACCTCGGGACCGGTAGTAGCCATGGTTTGGGAAGGCCAGAATGTGATCCAGGCTGTACGAACTATGATGGGGAAAACCAACCCTCTGGAAGCAGCCCCGGGAACTATTCGCGGTGATTTCGGCAATAACATCAATTTCAATATTATCCATGGCTCCGACTCAGAAGCCTCAGCTCAGCGGGAGATAGATTTATTTTTTAGTTCCGCAGAAATATTTAGCTGATCTTCAAGAGGGGATGGGACACAGGGGGACGTTTCTCTTGTGTCCCTTCTTGCATTTGTATCCTGCCAAGGAAGGATTTTTATCCCTGCCGTTTAATATAATAGTTACAAAGTCACTGGCATCTTAAACCTGATATATGAGCATGAGGTGAATGATTATGAAACGGGTCGACCTTCTGATAAAGGATGAGTTGTATAACCAGTATTTGCAGCGCAACATGGAAGAGGAAAAGGAACCCAAGTTTTGCCAGCACGATTTCCGTCATCATCTTGATGTAGCTAGAATAGCCTATATTTTGGTGTTAGAACATAATGATCTAAACTACTTTGTTCAGGAACACGGTCTAGCAGGCCGTCTGGCTGCCAAAGAGGTCATTTACGCTGCAGGCCTGCTTCATGATATAGGCAAATGGCAGGAATACAAAGCCGGAGTGGATCATGCCTCTTTCGGCGCCAAACTGGCCCGGGAAATTTTACCCCGAGCCTTTTTTAATCCCCATGAAGTGGAGCTGATTGCCAGAGCAGTGTATGAACACCGCAATATCTGTTCTACCATGACCTTTTTGGGCGAGCGCCTGCACCGGGCGGATAATTTAGCTCGAATCTGCAACAAATGCGAGTACAATGCCGATTGCCCCAAAAAGCGCCATAAGCGGGAGATCACCACATCCAGTCTGGAGTATTAAAGACCGTCTCGCGATGTCATTGCGAGGAGTGCAGCGACGAAGCAATCTCAACAGGGATTGCAGGTAATTGAATGAGATCGCCACGGCACTTCGTGCCTCGCGATGACATGGCGCGGGCTTGGTTCAAAGAAGCCATCTCGCGTGTCATTGCGAGGAGTGCAGC
>Ga0208297_1000996_pt1 | contig 35930 bp, 40 predicted proteins | sample LMS_cellobiose_e_FD_187367 | JGI IMG/M metagenome (GOLD analysis project Ga0208297, IMG submission 187367) | Rumen-fistulated moose microbial communities from Alaska, USA - LMS_cellobiose_enrichment (SPAdes) (version 2) | ecosystem: Host-associated > Mammals > Digestive system > Stomach > Rumen... | reverse complement strand
CTGTCGTGTGCCATTCCCAATTATAAGGGGTGCGGCTCTTCGCCGTGAGAGTGCGGCTAAAACTCCGTCACGGTGGGGCTATTTCGCCGTGCAAGTGCGGCTCGCACGGCGATTTTTGCACTGAGGTCATTTTGAACCCGATTCAGAATCGTTAAAGGGGTTCCTGGGTTCATCGTTACATTGTATCAAATAGCCGGACAAAATAGATATGATCATCACAAAGTCGGTCTCCCGCTTCGCCCGAAACCTGCTGGACTGCATCGGCTGGGTGCGGCGGCTGAAGGAGTTCGACCCACCCATACAGGTTTTCTTTGAACAGGAGCATCTGAACACGCTGGATACCACCAGCAACATCATCCTGTTCGTCTTGGCCATGGTGGCTGAGGAAGAGAGTCACATGAAAAGCGAGGCCATGCTGCTGTCGCTGGAGTGGCGGTTCAGCCGGGGCCGTTTTATGACGCCTGCCCTGCTGGGCTACGATCGTGTGGAGATCCCAGACGGCCACGGCAGCCATCGAAAGGTGCTGCGCATCAACGAGGATGAAGCCGAAACCGTGCGGCTCATGTACTATATGCTGCTCAATGGCAAAACCACCCAGGAGATCGCCGACACCCTCACCGATCTGGGCCGCGAAACCGGGCTGAAGAAGGTCTGCGGGAAGGTGAACACCGTCTGGACACCGAGCGGCGTGGCTACAGTCATGCGCAACGAACGCTACTGCGGCGACGTGCTGGCCCGCAAAACATGGACACCTGACTTCCACACACATAAGTCTGTGAAGAACACCGGGAAAAAGAACCGCTACTATCAGCCCGGCCATCACGACGCCATCATCACCCGGGCCCAGTGGAATGCGGCACAGCGCATCCTGAACAGCAGGCATTTCGGACACAGCGGCGGCTACCTTCCCATGCGCGTCATCGACCACGGTGCCCTGACGGGATTCATTTCCGTCAACCGGGCCTGGGCAGGCTACGACGCGGATGAATACTATCGCGTGTGTAACATAGCCATGGGCCTGGCCGAGGGCGAGCTGGAAACAGACCTGGAGACCGAGCACCTCCCGGACGGCGGGCATCGCATTGCCGGGCTCACCGACGACAGCGGTGTTCAGCGCATCGCCCGCGTGCTGTCCAAGGCAGAGCAGGCCGTGAAAGCACAGATCGAAGGCAGGCTGCCGGTTGATGACGAAGAGGAAGCACCACCTCAAATCACCGAGGGTTTTCAGGTGGTCCGGGCCAGCATGTTCAGTCACGCGCACGACCCGTATGTCTGCTTCACCCGTTCCGGCTTCTCCTTCAGCAGCACCTGCATCTCCCGTTTGAATCATTCCGTTGAGACGGAGAGTGGATACCGGATAGTCCACCAGGAGAATGTGGAACTGCTGCTCAATCCCGTGGAGCGTATGCTGGCCGCCCGCCCTTGTTCCGGGGACCATCCCAATGCCTTCCAATGGGCAGACGGGCGAAGCAAGAGCCGGTGGATCAGCGCCAAAGCGTTCTGCACCATCTTATTCGACATCTGCGGGTGGAACGCAGACTACAGATATAAAGTTCCCGTGACCGTGCGCTCCAAAGGCAATGAAACCGTCCTGTTCTTCGACCTGGACAATTACATCGGGACGCTGCCCCGGAAGCGTGACATCTCTGAGGAAGCGCCCGCCGCATCCGGCTCAGCTGACCATCCCGAGGAAAAGCACGACGATACCCGGGGCATCTTCTACGCTCCAGACGACGAGCCCCAGGAGGTGACGGACACCGAGGAGATGGAGAAAAGGCTGCAGGCCATTGCGGAATACGAGTAGCGCAACTTCGGCACCCCGGCCTTTGAACACGACGGCAATGTCCGGCTCCCCGCCATAGACGACAATGGCGAGTGGGAGGTCATGGCCGAGGCGCTGGTGCTGGGCGATGATCACCGCGTGGATGAGGAATTGCTGGACGCCATGCAGGACAGCATGCTGGAGGCAATGATCGCCGCAGAAGAATCCGGCAATGATGAACAGGAAGGAGGCCCGGAATGTACATCGTAAAGAACCCCGCGAAGAGCAGACCGCTCTCTGCGAACGTCAGGCGGCTCATGAAGATGGCCAGAGAGTCGCCGCTCAACCCAAACGTGGAGAAGATTGAGCGGGAATTCACCGCCCGGGATCTGGCCTACTGCGACATGCAGGGGAACATCTTCATGGCTGCTATAGACCAGGGCATCGCCATGCGCGACTTCGCCCCGATCTTCATGAACAGCCAGCTGGCAGGCGTCATCGACTACAGCTTCTCCCGAGCCGGTGGCATGGAGGAGGACGACATCGCCAATTACCTGCGGATGCCGGTGCTGTTGAAATCCCCGGCGATCATCGTGGACACGGTGATGTGGCTGAATGAGATCGTCAGCAGAATGAATCCTGGCGACAACCTGAACATGGCCGTCGTGAATGCCTTGAAAGAGGAAGCGCCGCCTGATAGTGACGACTCTTTGCCGGAGGAACCGGAGCAGCCCACCGACCTAAAGGCGCTGGCAGACGATTACGAATACGCCTACTGGCTGGGCTATATTTACCGCTGCGAGTGCCATATGCATGATGAGTCCAGCCGGATGGTGTACGGCGCTTTCAACGAACGCTTCATGCGGAGCTTCTATGAAAAGCTGGCCATTGACGAGGATACCGCCCTGACAGACTGCGCCCCGGAGATCTGTCGCAGACTGGACGCGCTGCTAGTCGGGAAGCTGTGGAAAAGAGGTGAAAACGATGAGCTATGATATCAGCCTGCGGGATCCAATCACCCATGAGGAGATTGAAGTGGACGAACCGCACTTCATGCGCGGCGGCACCTACCAGATAGGCGGGTGTCAGACGTTGTGGCTGAACATCACCTACAACTATGGGCAGTATTACCGCCGCGCGGATGTGCTGGGAGAGAAAGGCATCCGCGCCATCTACGGCATGACAGGCGCGGAGAGCATCCCCATTCTGGAAAAGGCCGCTGCAGCCCTGGGAGACGACATCGACCCGGATTACTGGACCCCCACGGAGGGAAACGCCAAGCGGCCATTGCTTCAGTTGATCGCGATGGCCAGGATGCGACCGGATGGCATATGGGACGGTGACTAAATAACGACCATAATGACAGGAGTGAATACCATGGAGGAACGCAGAAACGATTACCCGTACACGACGGCAGGCAGCATCGCCTATCCGCGTCCGGGAGTGATGCCCCGGCAGCCCGGTTATGGAGGACCGCCGCAGCCGGTAGCCTACCCTCAACAGCCCCGGGATCGGGCGGCCATGATGGTACAGGATGCGCAGGTGCTGACCCAGAGTGGCTTCAAACCCCTGAGCAAGGAAGAGCGCGAGGAAGCGGCACGAATCGCAGAGGAGGCGGGATTCTCCTTTGATGGCTATCAAGTGGTGCGCAGGGAGTTCTTCTCCCACAAATTCGACCCGACCCTCACCATCAAGGGAAACAGCATCACCTTCAACAATGCCTGCATTTCCAAGCTGGAGAGCGTGGTGTACGTGCAGGTGCTGGTCAACCCCACCACAGAGAAGCTCGTCATCCGACCGTGCGAAGAGGGAGCACGGGACGCCATCCGCTGGTGCATCGCCAAGGAGAACAAGCGCAAGAGCCGTCAGATCACATGCGGCCTGTTTACCGCGAAACTCTACGAGATGATGGGCTGGGAGGCGCTGTACTGCTATTCGTTCAATCGAAAGCCTGTGAGGGATATCCGGAGCGATGACCTCACCCCTGGGCAGCGCACCGTCCTGACAACACTCTATACCGCCTTCAGGAATCACCATTTTAGTGTGCAGGAAGGTGCAAAGGTATGTCATCTGCAAGACAGCGGCTTCATTTTCCACGCGAATAATTTCATAGAGCGAGGCGTATTGACCGCAGAAAAGAAAATGGGGCGGGTTTACGCCTTTGCATTTGCGACCAACCCGCAGAAAAATCCCGAGTGTTTTGTCAATGAAAACACGCCAAGTCACCATCAGACATCGAGTTCCCTATCGACAGCGCCGATTCCAATGGCCGCAGCCAGCGCTTGATTCACGTCAGCCCGCGTGAGGCCCACGTTGCCCCCAGTCTTCGCCCGTCGCCGTCCCGCCGATCAACGGGGCGGCGCTTTTTTCTGCCCGCGACGAGGGCCACATGGGCCCTTTGTGAAAAGCCCCTCCTTCTCCAAAAGTTATCTTGCTTTTTCATTCATTCAGAGTGAGTAATACTGACTGATCAAAGCAAGAAGGAGGCTTCACCGATGGCCAGAAAAGAATTGTCACCCTATGCCCCTGACCGGTGGATCAGGGAACTGAACCGCCGTTACCCCAGCCTGTGGGCTGATCTGCGGAAAGGCTATGCCGATCCAGTCCGGATGCTCCGCCCGGGCAGCGGCGGCATGGAGCTATTGGAAAACATACCGGATTGGTGCATCATGCCCACGCTGTTCCCGTTCCTCGTCATGACCGACCGGTACGGCGAGTCCTTTTATCTGACGCACATGAACGAGCTGATGACGATGGGCACTACCTACATCTGGCGCTGCAGCAAGGGCGTTTACCGGTTCGCGCCGGAGATCTACGACGCCCTCGTCCACCAGCCCCTCACCGGCAATCTTCCTCAGGAGTGCCTCTACCGAATGCCCGAGTGGGCAGTTTACATCGAAACACCCGGCCTTTCCTACGAACGAATTCCTGTGGAGGGCTTTATCGCACACCTGGACTACAATATGTTCAGTCGGTCCGTCGACCTGCAGTTTGCGATATTCCGGAAAGGGATTGACATGCCGAAGATGATCGCACTGCCGCTGGGCGAAGGTACTCTGCTGGACGCCATGGACCGCGTAGATCAGGTGGACATGATGTTCGCCGGGCACCAGTCCAATATCCGTTACATCGGCTCCCGGGATGAATACCGGCAGACCTTCTCCTCCATGCTGCAGCTGCTCCTCTACCTCTGCAGCGATGAACCGGATATGCCCGAGATCGAGCATCCACAGAAGCGCAGGCGGCTTTCCGGAGGTGTCCGATCACCGGAGGTTCCCCGGGTGTGGGATGTGGGCGTGCGCATATCCACCGCGATCCGGAACTACAGAGCGGGCGAAGTCAAGCATCCCTGGGTTGAAGCAGAAGGCGAAGGTCACGGCCACGCCAGTCCGCGCCCGCATGTCCGCTCCGCCCACTGGCATACTTACTGGACCGGGCCGCGAGAGGCCGTGTTTCCGGAGAAGAAGCCTGTCATGCGCTGGATTCCTCCACTTCCCATCGGGATGAACGGCAGACGTGAACTACCCACCAATATCCGCATGGTGGAATAACTCCAAAAATAAAAAAGGCAGGCCTGGCCATGATCGGTCAAGCCTGCTGTTTCGTCATGCTATTATTATCTGCTGTGCGCCTCAATCCAAGCGATGATGTCATCGGGATTGGCGCAATCTGTCGCGATGTCCAAACCCAGGCGAATCAGCTCCTGCTGCGTATACGACAGCTGAACATCGTTCTTCCGCAGGATCAGGAGCATCACCGCAACACCGACGCGCTTGTTGCCATCGATGAAGCCATGGTTGGAACCCAGTCCATGGGTAATCGCGGCGGCCTTAGCTATCACGCTGGGGTAGCGTTCAAATTCTCCAAACCCGGCAGACGCTCTCGCAAGGGCGCTCTCTATCAGACCCAGATCGCGGATCCCATCACTGCCGCCTGTGCGCCGGATCAGGATGCTGTGCATTTCGATGACCTGATCGATGTTCGGCAGCCAGATCATTTCGCAAGCTCCTTAAACGCTTCCTCATTCTCTGTAACGATGGACTCCATCAACGCGGTAATATCGCTGTCTTCTTTCCGACGGAGCGCCCTGGCAAAGTCTAAAACCTCTGCTTTCTGCGCATCTGTCATCTGCATGACCTCCACCATGATTTCCTCAGGCAGGCTCACAGGCACCCCTCCTTCAATTGATCTGTCCCCATTGTATCACAGAAACAGGGACTTAGCAACTGGCCCCTTCGGGCAAAGTCAGTATACCCCGTCATATTCGGCAGGGCCTGCTGTTCATCCTTTCTTACGGTATGCAGAAAGAGCCTCCTGATACACCTCCGTATCGACATAGCCGCAGGAGTGGAATTCCGGGCAAAAGCCACAGTAGATACATTCCGGAACCATGACAGAGCCCAGCACGGGGTCCACCTGTGTGATCCTCTCCTTGACTTCTTTCCACGCCTCTCGAGTTTCAGGAGAAGCCTGGCCGCACAAGCGCCTCCGGCTGATGAAGATCAGCGCCTGCGCATTGGCCTCGCACTCGTGATTCACCGGAGCGTCCTGCGGGCTTTTGTCCCGGTCCACGCCGGTTCTGTCAGAACGCTGCGTGGAAACCCAGTGCTCAATGCCAAACTTGTGCCTGACAAAATGCACAGACACCCAGCTCTTGAGCCTTTCCCAGCGCCACGAAAAGCGAATCTTCCGGATCGGGCTGTGCTCCGCCAGCAGGATTGTCTTCTTCCATTTCTCAGAAGGATACGTTCCCTCGTCGTCCCTGTGGATGGTGGTCCTGGCTGCCCGCTTCACCTTTGGCCAGACATCCACATATTCAATCCATCTAATCATAGGAATCCCCCAATTCAATCTGTTGCACCTGACCGGCTGCAATGGAGCGCTGCACGTCAACGACCCTCTGGTTGGAGGAGCCACGGAAACGCAGTCGGATATCCTTCTTCGTTTCAATGAATTAACTATGTCGCCAAGCATGAGCTGGATGCCGATGAGGAATGGGAACTAAACCACAAACTCTTCAGGCTCTACTGTCTCACGGCAAACTCCAAGCTGGCGAGAGCGAACATGGTCCACGTGTCCATCAAATACTTCGTCGTATGCACCGACGAGGAGAACGATGCCTATCTTGTGAAAGGCCAGTACAAAACCATCACCGGTATTGTCCTGAAGGTTGATCAGCACGAGCAGTGCATCACCATCCGAAGCAGCGCCGACACGGAGGTCATATCGTTTTCGGACATCTACCGGATATTCAAATCAACAGGATGAGGGAGGATCGACCTATGGATGAGAACGAAAGCACCTCGAAACGCGGGAACACCCTTAATGAGGATGAACGTGAAATCGCTAATATGGATGAATCAGATTTCTTTTTCCTGCTGATGGAAAGCCGTATTATCCAGGCTTCATAGAATAATGCAACACCCCTTCACACTTCGGCACCGTGCCGGGCTTTGAAGGGGTGTTGCTTCTTTCGCATCACAAACGCCACGTGTCGCCCACGTTTGGCCCTGTCGCGGGCTTACCGGTCTCAGGCGACCACGTGGCGGTCTCCTTCAATGCCGCAAACGTGGGCAAACGTCGCGGCTCACGCGGGCTTTGCCTATCTTTCTTTCAGGTGGCGCAGGTGTTCTTCGCCCTCGGCCAGGATATCACGTATCTGCCCGACAACGTTTCGTCCATTCTTTTCCGCGGTCTCCAGAACCGCTTTCAGGGATTCCAGGTGAAATGCTTCAGTTTCCAGCGTCCTTTTCCTGTCCTCATCGTCCTCGGGCGTCCAGGTTTCATCCACATAGGCGATATAGTCCATCGCGCCATTGGCTGCCCCAACTAAGACGTCATCCAGCTTATCCCCGAACACGGAAGCGGCCACCCCTGAACAGGCCATCTTCGCCGTCATCAGCGGACTTCCTGATGCGCTTGACGTCTGCCCTGTCAACCAGCATCCCGTAGAGATTATCGAACTGCTCCACAAAAAGGAACGCCACTTCGTCCAGTATTTCCAGTGTCATTTTAATCTCACTCTCCCTAGCCACCATTCTACCATATATGGTCCAAAAAGTCCATATATGGTCGGCTTGTGCTCTCGCATTTTGCTACGCTGTTGTCATGCTGACAGGGGGAGGACTCATCATGACAACCAGGGAGTGCGTGGCAAACCGCATCATTGAACTGTGCCGGGAGCGGAATATGACGATCAACGGACTGGCCCGTTTGTCCGCGCTGCCGCCGTCGACATTGAAGAATATCGTGAATGGGGTCAGTCAGAACCCGGGTATCGTGACGATCAAAAAACTCTGCGACGGGCTGGAGATCACACTGATCGAGTTTTTCGATACGCCGGAGTTCAAGGCGCTGGAGCAGGAGATCCAGTAACTCTACTCGTGATCCTGGGCACTGCAGGAACAATTCGTCATTCGGGGACGTCATATCGACGGTTGATGTCCGATCTATCACGTGATATAATGGTCTGGCAATTCAACCGGAGGCAGGACATATGACACCCAATCAGTATCTGTGGGCACAGGCGAGGGACCGCCTGGTCACCGCCGTCACCGGCATCGGCTTCTCCGCTGAGCTGGCCGAGCTAATGGCCAGGCAGCTGGGAAGTCCCAAGGCCATTGATCGGATGACGTCATACGTCTATCAGGCGCGGCCCCGTACCGAGGAGATGCTGGTGGATGAGATGCTCGCCATCTGCGCTGAGATCGAGACCTGGAGGGAAAAGAAGGAGAGCCAGGAGGCACAGGCCCGGTACAACGCCAGGCTGAATTACAAGAAGTGGGAACCAGAAGAGGAGGAATGAGGCTATGAAGAAGTTCATCCCGAAGGAAAAGCTGGGCAAGAAGGCCCGCAAGCAGCTCGACAGCGAGCAGCGCACCACCTGGACGTTTTCCCCGGTGACGAAAAAGGTGGAAAGCAAAAAGCTCTACAACCGCAAGAGAAAAGCTCATGACCGTTACGATGACTACGGCATGGGCTTTTCTTATGGGTTCAGACAAAGCTGCGCCTGATCTGTTCGATAAACCTTTCTGCGATTGGTGTGAATGCCTGATATCTATTCCATATCAAATACAGTTTGCTTTCCAGCCGGGGCTCCAGTGGCCTGAAAGTAAGCCCGCTGCTTTCCGAAACATCCACCAGGTGCCGGAAGGACAACTGGTACCCCAGACCCTCCCTGACAAACATGGAGGCGTTATAGGCAAGACGGAAGGAGCCTTCCAAGTGAAGCTCGGGGAACCGGTCTCCTGCCCATTTTCGAATGTCGCCCTCCCAGCCCTGTTCGGAGGTAAACAGCGGAAGGCCGACAAGATCATCCACACAGATGGTTTCTCTTTGGGCCAGCGGATCCTTCGATGGAAAGATGAGCCCCCAGGTATCGCCCTCCGGGAAGGGGATGGCATCGTACTTCTTCCCGTTCGGCGTATCGCAGATCACGGCAAAATCCAGCAGACCTTTGTCCAGCTTCTCTGTCACCTGTTCGGTGTCACCGCTGGTAATGTGGTATTGCAGGCCGGGATATTGAGCCTTGAGGACGCGCAGTTCCCTGGCGAGATAGCGGATCTGATAGGATTCCGCAAGGCCAAAGAACAGCTCACCGCCGGTGATGTCGTCCAGCGAAAGAAATTCCTTTTCGATCTTGTCTGCCATGGTGATCAGGTCCTCCGCCCGATCGCGTAGCAGCGCGCCTTCCTCGGTCAGTGCGATCGAGAAGCTGTGGCGAGTGAACAGCTTCTTGCCAAGTTCATCCTCCAACGCTTTCAACGCCTTGGAAAGCGTCGGCTGGGTGACATGAAGCAGCTCCGCCGCCCGAGTCATGTTCTCCTCCCGGGCCACCGCCAGAAAGTATCGCAGGGTGCGAATCTCCACAGATCATCCCTCCATTCGCGCAGCATATGATATTCGATTCAAGAATATCATGATATTCATTATAACCATTAGCGAAGCCGTTTGCAAGCGTATATAATGGAGTTGCAAACCGAAGGAATGAAGGAACCGCACAGATGAACGTTCAGAAGGAAAGCCTGGTGATAGCGCTGTCCGACGCTGGCTTCGGGCAGGAGGTCATCGAGATGGCAGAGCGGCTTTGGGAGGCGGGTCGCACCAAGGATCTGATACGGCACCTCCGCGTCTGCCGGTGCGAGCTGATGGACATTCTGCACGAAAGCCAGAAGCGCGTGGATCGCGTGGACACCCTGATCCGGCAAACCGAGAAAGCAATGGAGACAAAATAGAGAAAGGAAGACAAAGACCATGATCAAGCCCGAAGCATTGAAACTGACCCGGGGTTGGGACAAGACTTTCACGAAGAGCGACAAGGTGGAGCACAGCAAGGTGACGTTCGTAAACCGCTACGGCATCACGCTGGCGGCGGACATGTATGTGCCCAAGAGCACGGAGGGCAGGTTGCCCGCCATCGCGGTGTGCGGCCCCTTCGGTGCGGTGAAGGAGCAGTGCTCCGGTCTGTACGCCCAGACCATGGCCGAGCGGGGTTTCCTTACCATCGCCTTTGACCCATCCTTCACCGGCGAGAGCGGCGGCCAGCCCCGCTACATGGCCTCCCCGGACATCAACACCGAGGACTTCATGGCGGCGGTGGACTTCCTGTCGCTGAACGAGAAGGTCGACCCGGAGCGTATCGGCATCATCGGCATCTGCGGTTGGGGCGGCATGTCCATCAACGCCGCCGCGCTGGACACCCGCATCAAGGCCACAGTGGCATCCACGATGTACGACATGACCCGTGTGAACGCCAAGGGCTACTTCGATTCCGAGGACAGCGAGGAAGCCCGCTACCAGAAGAAGGCCGCCATGTGCGCCCAGCGGCTTGAGGATTTGAAGGCCGGCGAATACAAGCTGGGCGGAGGCGTGGTGGACCCGCTTCCGGAGGACGCGCCCTTCTTCGTGAAGGACTACTATGACTACTACAAGACGCCCCGCGGATACCATCCCCGCTCGCTGAACTCCAACGGCGGCTGGAACGTGATCGGCTGCGAGAGCTTCATCAACCAGCCCATCCTGAAATACTCCAACGAAATCCGCTCCGCGGTGATGGTGCTGCACGGCGACGCGGCCCACTCTTGCTACTTTGGAAAGGACGCCTATGCCGACATGGTGAAGGACAGCAAGTATGCCACCAACAAGGAGCTCGTACTGATCCCCGGCGCGGTGCACACCGACCTGTACGACGGCGGTGGCAAGGATGCCATCCCCTTCGACAGAATCGAGGTGTTCTTTGAAAAGAATATGCGGTAAAGGGCTGTTGTCTCTACTGGCGGCCATCGTGATGCTGCTGTGGCCGCTGGCAGGCACAGCGGAAGGAAATGAAATGACCGGCGTCTTCGATTTTGAAAACAGAAAGGTTCGCCTGAACAGCGGCTACGACATGCCCATTCTGGGGTTGGGAACCTATGCCCTCGACCATGACGCCTGCGTCAATTCCGTGATGGCGCTGCTGGAAAGCGGCGGCAGGCTCATCGACACAGCTTACATGTATGGAAATGAGGAAGCAGTCGGCGAGGGCGTCCGCCGGGGCATGGAGGAATATGGCATTCCCCGGGAGGACATTTTCGTCATCACGAAGATATATCCCAACCAGTTCAGCGATCCCGAGGCGGCCATCGACATGGCTTTGGAGAAACTGGACATCGGATACATCGACATGATGCTGCTGCACCACCCCGGCGCAAATGACGTGAAGGCCTACAAGGCCATTGAGAAATACGTCGAGGCCGGAAAGATTCACTCCCTGGGCCTGTCCAACTGGTATGTGGAGGAATTGACTGAGTTTCTGCCGCAGGTAACGATCATGCCCGCGCTGGTGCAGAACGAGATCCATCCTTACTATCAGGAGCAGGACGTGGTGCCGTTCATCCAGGAGAAGGGTATCGTCGTCCAATGCTGGTATCCTCTGGGCGGCAGAGGCTATACTGCCGATCTGCTTGGGAATGAAACAATCCAATCGATTGCTCAGGCGCATAGCGTGTCCGCTGTTCAGGTCATCCTGCGCTGGGACCTGCAGCGCGGCATCGTGGTCATTCCTGGCTCCTCCAACCCGGAGCATATCCGCGAGAATCTTGACCTGTTTGGTTTCGAACTCAGCGATGAGGAGATGGAGCAAATCGCAACTCTGGATCGAGGGGAGAAACACGACTGGTATTGATGGATGACAGGAAATAGCAGTCCTCTTCACACCTTGGCATCATGCCGAGCTTAAAACACTGCATCTGAAAAAGAAAAGCTCATGACCGTTACGACGATTACGGCATGGGCTTTTCTTATGGGCTCACATAAGGGGAGGAGGGCGACTTCAGTGTGTTTTGTGCAACCTGTATACTCGGGACGAACCTGATCTGTCAACGATTAGGAATCGTCCCGAGTTTAACTCGTCAACGTTTTAATTCGTCCCGAGTACAAAAAAGCACACACCATTTATCAAAGATTTAGCTATACTCGGGACGATTTAATTCGTTGACAGGTTAGTAATCGTCCCGAGTAGGGTGCATTTTTGCCGGGGAAAAGGGGATTTTGAGGCGGGAAGAAGCAAAAATCCGAACTTTCGTGAAGTGAAGCGAGAACGGAGAAAACGAGGATTTGGATGTCGTTCGCTTGAGTATTGCAGAAACCAGGATGTTATAGGGGGTAGCAGGGCCATATTTGCAGGATTCCACTATCAAATCAAGCAAAAAAATGAACACCAACTTTGTATCAAAGTTAGCGTTCAGAGGTGGCTCTGCACTACCACTTTGATACAAGGGACGATTGCTCAAAGCGGGTGCACCGACCGGGTGCAGAGCGGGTGCGTCGGATGCGGCCGGCGGCAGGCCGTCCTCTCGGATCATCGCAAATCGATATGTTCCATACGAGTTGGTTCCAGTATCTCCTGCCTTCATTCAGGCCTTGCGATCCTTGAATCCAATTCCATTCTTTCAGGAACCCTTGTGTATCAACAACCGGACAATCTCGATGATTTTCGGTCGCGTTCGTATTTCAAGCTGCATTCACATGTTCCCATATCAGGAAGGCTGTAGTTGTGCTGCAATGGCCGTTCAGAATCACACCTTAACGCTCCGCCAGCATGTGCCAGCCTTCCTGAACAGGCACATCCATTGCCAGGCGCAGAGCGGATCGGCCGGTCATCGGGTCGATCACGCCGATCTCGATAGTGGTCCAATCCTCCATGCCGTTGAGGGGGACTGCCACGGTCAGCTGTTCGCCTGGCAGCACCGAGCGCAGGTCCACGTTGACGTCAAATATCTTCACGTTTCCGATGCTGTCAGCGGCGCGCAGGCGCACCGGCCAGGCATAGTAGAACGGCGCAACGCCATCGTTCTCCAGGGTCAGCACAAACCGTTGGTCGGATACGCGGCTCTCCGATACCCACAGTCTGCTGCCGACATTGGTCATCAGACGATCAAGCGCCTCCTGCAGTGCGTCATCCTCGACCTGCGTGAAGCTGTTCGGGCCGATCCAAGAGGTATGGGAGAGCCGGAAGAGCTTTTCCAGCAAGCCGTCGTCCTCCCGAAGCAGCGTCTCGGGGTCCACGGCAGTGGTCAACTCCCCGCCGATGGGCGCGGTCTTCCACGCCTCATGCATGGCAGAGAGGCCGCCAGTTTCACCCTCATAATCGCCGCCGTTTTCGATCCAGTCCAGCCATTGCAGCGTCTCCCGGATGTCACCGGAGGCATCGTTGAAGAGCCCCAACCCCAGCTCTGCGGCAGCGTCGAAGGGGCGCCGCATCATGAGAAGCGTTTTGGGGAAGGCGTCCACATAGTCCCGGATGTATTGTCGGCGCGCTTCCGAGCCAGGCATTGCGCCGGCTTTCTCATGTACGTGCCACTCGCCCCAATGCCCCACCGAGCCCAGTTCGACAAAGCTGACGAAGGGATCGCTGTCATATCGCACGCCAAGTGCGGTGATGACCCGCCGGTGCGCCTCCATGAGCGCCCTGTCCTCGTAGTCCGGGCACCACCCCCGACCGTAGGGGGTTTTGTAAGCCGCGCCTCGGACCCGCCTTTTCAGCCATTTGGGCAGGTCGCAGTGGTCCTTTTTGCCGGGCATGTCCATCACGAAGCGCAGGATAATGTGTTTCCCCAGTCCGCGCCAATGGTCAAAGTGACACCGCGTCTCAACAGCCTCGAAATCGTAACTCCCTTCCTTCGGCTCCAGCTCCGCCCAGGTGATGTTGGCGTAGACCATGCTGAAGGGCTGAGGCGCTTCGGACAGATCCTCCGCCCATGCGACATTGCCCTGCAGGGGGTTGACCAGCGCCTCCGAAATGGGTTCATAGCGACGGATCTCCTCCCCGTGGCCCGCCGCGGCCAGGCACAACAGGCCCGTCAGAATGAGCAGCGCCCGCCGCATCAGTCAATATAATCGCCGCTGTACTGCACCAGCGTCAGGTCGTTGATGGCCTCGTCGCCCCGCAGAGCGTCCACGAAGGTCATATCGTTTTTTCTGACGCGCACCTCGATGGCCATCTCGGTGTCATGCTTGCGCAGGGTCTTGGACTTGATCTTATAGGGGTGGACGCCGATGGCGCGGCGCACCTTTTCCTCGATGCCATCGCCGGTGTAGTGCACGAGCAAGATGTACATCTCGTCCCGGCGTCCCTTCATGCGGCTGAGCACGATCAGTATGATCGCCATCACCACAAACACGAACAGCGCGACCCAGAACATGCCAGCGCCGATAGCGATACCCGAGGCCACCGCCCAGAACAGGTAGAGCAGGTCCATGGGATCCTTCACCGCCGTGCGGTAGCGAACGATGCTCAACGCACCCACCATACCCAGGGACAGCACGGTGTTGGACTGTATGGTCACGATGATGGCACAGGTCAGCACCGTCATACCCAGTATGGACACCGCGAAGGCCCGGCTGTACACTACGCCGGAATAGGTCCTGCGGTACAATATGAACAGCAGAACGCCGATGATCACCGACAGCAGGATGTACAACATGGCCCGCAGCAGCACGTCTCCATTCAGACCCTGCATCAGGCCGCCGGCCTCGAGAAAGGATTTTTTGAAGATGTCAGAGAAATTCAGCGTTTCCATTGCAAGCCCTCCGTTCTGTCATAGGGGAATTGGCGCGCCGCGGCATCGCAGCACAGCACGTATTTGGAAGCGGCGGTGAGCTCCGCCGATCTCGGCGGCAGCAGTCCGCGTACCAACTTCGGCAGAAATTCCGTGAACTTCACTTCCATGATGATCTGATCGCCTCGCAGCACCTCCGCCGTGGGCAGGGCAGGATCGAACAGGTCAAAGGTACCGAACCCGGCGCGCACATGCTTGTCGAAGGTGATGCGCACATCGCCGGCATCCAGCACGAAGGGTTCACGGTCATAGTCCACGACTACCCGGGGTCGCATCACCCGGGAGGTGCATTCATAGTAGAACTCCCTGAGCAGGTTGTTCTCCCCCTTGAGCAGTGTGCCGTAGTCTCCCTCCAACACCGCTTCCACTTGATCGCGGGTCATCAGCGCGGATTGCTTCCAGATATACTGCCCGAACTTGTTCTTGCGCTCAAGCAGGATGCGCGCGTCGGAGCAGTTGTACACTCGGATGCGGTATTTGTGGCGCTTGAGCACGCCGCCGTCCTTCTCCTCGTAGGCGGTATTCCAGTAATCGTCGAAATACAGGCTTCGGATCATGTATTCGCCGTTGGGGCCCGCGTAAGCATCCCGCTGAACCCCTGCGGGAAGTCGAGCACGCAGCAGCGCCCATTCCGGCAGGTTGATGAGGTATTTCATCTCATGCCGCCATCTCTGGCCATTCACTCGGGGTTCACCACCCCTCCGTCCTCCTGAAGAATGAAATGCCGCATGCCGTGATGTGCGCCGGTGCCGGTGACGATGGAGTCGAAGGCCACCTGCGTCTGGCCGCGCTCATTGGTCGCGGTGACGCGCCAGAAGTATTCGCCCGGACCGGGGAGCTCACAGGAGACCCGGGTCTCGAGGATGTCCTTCGCCTCGAACAGCGGTTCCTCAAATTCCCAGTCGGTGGCCAGTTGCACGTCATAGCGCACGAACTCGCCCTCGAAGTCGTAGGCCGCCTCCCAGTTGAGGTTCAGCGTTCCGTCCCCGATCTCCGCGTCGCCCAGGTGGAAGGGCATGGGCTTTTCGAGGGACTCGAGATAATACTGATAGCTGCGCGCCACATCCTGTCCCAGGGTGAGGCAGACCGCGTCCCGCTGGTCGATGGTCGCGCGCATATTCACGCTGTCGGGCAGCCGCGCGGTGAAGGGGTCTACCACTTCGCGGTACCGCGCTACCAATTCATCCACCCGCTCGGGGGTGATGAGGTCGCTCAGCAGCGTCATCTTCTCATCCAGCGCCGCGCGGAAGGCGTCGGTGCGTAGCAGCCGGTTAAACAACACCACACCCCAGTAGTCGCTGACGCCATAGCTCCAGGAGCTGACCTCGAAGCTGTCCTCCATGAGATCGTCCTGGCCGTAGTGCAGACAGCCGTCGCCATCCCAGCACAGGTAGTACCATTTGTCGGAATTGACCGGACTGTAGAGCAGGTAGTTCTGTGCGTTGCTGTCCTCGTTGCCCATCAGCAGGTTGAAGGCCATGTAGCTGGTCAGGTTGTCCAGATCGAAGTATTTCTCAACGATCTCCTCGATGGGCGTGCCGTAGTCGTTCACCGCGTCCAGCATCTCCAGCAGCTTTCGATGGTCCTCGTTGGTCTTGGGCTCAAGCACCGTAGCGAAGGCCGCGGGATCGTAGTCCGGGTCGGTGGCCAACTTGAGCTGCTCGGGATAGCGGAACATCTCGCACATTTGCGCCTTGTACAGGTTGCCGTCGATGGAGAACCCGTGGTTGCGCAAATAGCGGTTATTGGGCAGCTCCACCTGGGTGAAAAGCCCGTAATCCACGAAGCTGTCCGCAGGCGGGTCCGCCGTCAGATCCTTCACATACAGCCGGACGAACTGGGTGCGCAGGCTGGGGATGCCGGGCACGTCCCGCAGCAGCTGGAAGTAAAGCATGTTGCGCAGCCGCGTCAGATCCGCCGGATGCTTGTTCAGCGCGATGGCCCGCTGGCCGCGCCAAAGCCCGGCGTTGTCGTACAGCGTGAAGCGGTAGGACTTCTGGGGGTAGCCGGTGGACGTGCGGCCGCGCACGTTCATCGTGGCGTTGGCGCCCAGCGCGGAATAGCCCACTTCATCGCTGCGCGGCCCCTCTTCGTCGCCCACCTGCAGCAGCACCTGGGTGTAGATCTTTTCCACGTTCTCCATGCCCTGCAGGTTGAGGTAGCTGTCCACCTCCTCGAGGGTGTGGTCGGTACCGTCGGCGGCGTTGCCGCCCGTCACGGTCGCGTAGAAGCACACCACATCCAGCGGGTCATAATCGTAGAGGTCGGCATCGTCCTCGATGCCCTTGTCAGACGCCGCGGTCTTTTCCACCATCAGATGCGTCACGGTTTCAGCGGCCTGTTCTGTCGCCTGTGGGGTGGGGTTGTTCGCGGCGCAGGATGTCAGCACCAGCACGCAGACCAACATGAATGCCATCCATATTTTCTTCATTTCACCTGTTCCCCCGATCGCGCGCCGCGCCTGCGGGCGGCAATTTCCTCCAGTCGGTCAGCCAGAGCCTTCCAGCGGTCATGACCCGCCTCGTTGAACACGGGTTGTGAACAATATACATTGTAGTCGATGCGCCGCACATAGCGCATCAGTCTCGGCAGCGCCATGATGTACATCGCCGCGCCGCCCAGCACCACGCCGATGCCATAGTACAGTGGTCCCAGCCGCACAGACCAGAGGGTACCTGCGACATTGGCCAGAAAGAGCGCCCCGGCGGTAGCCATCGCGCCGCGTCGGTCATTGAAATACAACTGCAACAGCATCAGGCTCGTGCCCAGGCAATAGAGCGTGTAGCCGATGCACATCAGCTGGAACATGTGCAGCATGTCGCTGGTGAAGCCGATGGTTACCAGCCAGTAGCGCATCACCAGCATGTACACCACCATCGCGAACAGTTGCACCACCACCAGGTTGCTGATCTCCTGCCACAGGGAGCGCTCCATGCGGGCGCGGGCCAGCTGGATCTCCGGCATCGTGCCGCCGTCGGTGATGGCCGAAAAGTAGGCCCGATAGGCGGTGTAGAAGTTGACCTCCACGGAGATGATGAAGTTGATGTTGGTGGGCAGCGTCACCAGATAGGCATAGAACGCTGCGCTGTCGAACAGCGAAGCCTGGCGGTACACCCCCGTCACCAGCGAGCCCAGGGGACTGAACCACATCATTACGATGTGCACGAAGGCTCCCGCCATGCTCAGGAAACCGGTCAGCAGCAGGTCCGGCGTCTGGGAGAACCAGGCGATGAAACCAAAGGGACTGCCCTGACCGAAGGGGAAGTAGCGAAGCAGCACTTTCATCATGCCCATCAGCATGATGCCGTAGCCCACGGTCAGCGCGGCCATCAGCGCCGTCAGCGCGTCCACGCCCAGCCAGATCATCACCGGTCCGCCAACCAGCGCCACCAGCACGCCCAGCAAAAACGCGGTCAGGATCGCCCGGTAGTCCTTGGCTGCTGTAATGTAGGACATCAGCAGCCACACCGGGATCAGCTCGATGAACAGCGTCCAGTTCAGCGCCTTCTGAAGCAGCGTCAGCTCCTCAGCCGTGGAGATGATGAAACCATACAGCACGCCCCCCGGCACCATCAGCGCCACTGACGCGCCCAGCAGGGAGGGCAGCACCTTGCCCAGATTGTTCTGATACATCATATCTGCCACATAGCGCGACAGGAACATCTGGAAGCCGCTGGTCATCATCATGCTCAGAAACAGCGCGTAGACCATCGTGATCACCAGCACCTCGCGGGTGTGTTCACCCATGCCGAAGTGTTTGGCCTGGGCCTGTATGCCCAGCAGCAACACTATTGCAAGGAGCATCGTGCCCGAGCAGATCACGGCGGCGTAGGCATAGGCCCGCACCCTGCGGATGACGCCCCGGCCCACGAACAATTTCTTGAGCTCAAATCCGATCCCCGCCAAGGGCTTCACCTCCCGCCTCATCAAACAGCGCCGCATAGCGCTCCAGCATCTGCGCGTGGCGGTAGTTGGCCGACACCCGCTTCTGTCCCGTCTCTCCCATGCGCAGTCGTTCCGCCTGGTTGTCGCACATGGCCAGCATCGCCTCAGCCATGGCGCTCTGGTGCATCGGGGGTACGCAGAAGCCTGCCGTACCCAGATCATCGTCCACGCCCTCCAGCAGCTCTCGGCAACAGCCCACGTCCGTGGTCACCGCGGGCCGTCCCGCGGCCATGCCTTCCAGCACCGCCAGCGGCTGGCCTTCGGAAAGGCTGGTCAGCAGCACGAAATCTATCTTTTGCAGGTATTCCAGCACATTCACGCGCCCGGTGAACACCGCCTTGTCCAATCCCAGATCATCTCGCAGATGCACGCACTCCTCATAGTATTCCTCGTCCTCCTCGGTGGGGCCCATGATATGCAGTCGCACGTTGTCACGCTCCTGGCAAACCAGGGAAAAGGCGTAGAGCATGGTCTTGATGTCCTTGATGGGCACCAGCCGCACCACCGCACCGATGTCGATGAAGCCGTCCGGCTCCTTGGGCGGAATCTGTGAAAACCGCTCGTAGGCCACGCCGTTGGGGATCACCCGGCACTTGTCCGCAGGACAGCCGATCTCCTGCTGGATGAGGCTCGCCCGGTGAAACAGCGAGGTCACCCGGGTCGCGTATTGGTAGGCGCAGCGGGTGTACATGTAAAACATCCGGATCCACAGATTCTTGAAGTGGGCAGGCACCCAGTCCGTGCGCAGGATCTCCTCCTCGCGCTCGCGGGTGTAGATGCCGTGCTCCGTCAGCAGGAAGGGCCGACCGGTCCTGAGCCCTGCCATCGCCCCCAGCACCCCGGCATAGCCTGCGGAAACAGAATAGTACAGGTCCGCCTCGGGCGGCTGAACGCCCAGCAGATACAGCAGCGGCAGGAACATCGATCGTATGCAGTAGAAGTAATCCGTAAATCCTACATAGGGGAAATCCTCCGCGGACAGTTCCTCCAGCAGCTCCAGGAAGCTCTCGCTCATCAGGAAGCTGACGTTTTCCAGAGGCGGTTTTGAGAAAAGATCGAAGATGCCCTCCCAATCCGGCTGCTCGCAGCGCATTAAGCGCTTGAGATTGTCTTTCTGCGCCGGGGTAAGCCGGTTGCGCCGGGGCTTTTTCACGTGGCTGGCCATCATTTCATCCAGATACACGTCCCGAAGCTCTACCACGTTCTCCGGCATCTCGTAGGCGTATTTGCCCCGGCTCTTTTCTTGGGCGCCGATGGCCCATATGACGAAGGTGTGCTGGGGCATGGCCTTGATCAGCCCGTGCAGCCAGCTGGAGACGCCACCGGCCACAAAGGGATAGCAGCCCTCGCAGATCACGCAAATCCTCATGGCTCACTCCCCCCAGTCCAGTGTCACGGTGTCCTGCATGGCCCGAAGCCACAGATCGTTGCCCGCTCGGAAGACCTCCGCGTTCTCCACGGCGGTGGGCGCCGCCTTCGCGCTCAGGCATAACCAGGCCTCGTCCACAAAACCGTCGAGGTGAAGGGTCAGCTTATTGCCCGACCAACTGCGCGTCACGCCCAGACGACTGTAACGCTGCACCGCGGCGGCGGCTTCCGTGGCGGTGCACCAGCGCAGCGCCGGGTAGGCCTCGATGACCTCTTCCAGCATCTCAGAAAAGTCCTCCGACATCTTCTCCCAGCCCATCAATGCGCCACGTTCCTCGTCCAGCACATCGTCCGGATGGATGAAGTGGGAAAACACGCCGTGCAGTTCAAGCTCCCCGGCCATCTCCATCTTCTGGTAGCTGTCCATGGAGAAACCGGAGGTGACGCGGGGCACCTGCACAGTGCCGTCCGGACTTTCGCGGTACTCCTGCACCAGCGCGTCGATCCCGTTCTCGGGCAGGTACACGCCGGAGATGGCGGTCAGGGCAGGTACGTTCTTCACCAGCACCTGCTGGCCCTCGGGGCTCAGGTAGTTCGAGGGCGGCACGTAGCAGGTGAAGCTGGCCTCGGGCAGAAAGGATCTGCCGTAGCGCAGCAGCTCCTTCACCGCCAGAGACATGTTTTCCGTGGAGCTCCAGGTCTTGTAATCCTCGTCCACGTAGCGCCAACCGTCAAGGCACAGCGGCTGGTGGTTGTAGCCGTGCAAGCCCACCTCGCCACCGGACTGTATCAGCTCCGACGCGTAATATCGGATCAGCGCGTTGTCCTCCGTGTCCGGTACGAAGGGTGGCTCCATAGTCTGATTGTAGGTCTCCACCAGCACGCCGGTGTAGCGCACACCGTATTCCCGGGCAAAGCTCTTCATGTCCGGCCACCAATGGTTGCGGTAGAAGCCCTGGATGCTCATGCCGAACTGCTCCTGGATCAGATCGTCATAGCCCTCGGGCTGGGGCGCGGGGAAGTCGTCGATGTACACCATGCCGGCGTTGATAATGGGATAAACCAGCACGTCCTCCAGCGCCGCGAGGGTCATCGTCACATAGCCCCGGGCATCCTTGCCGTTGATCAGCGAGTGGTTGCACACCGCCACCCGACCCTTGCCCAGATTGCGGGTCCACAGCAGCGGCGCGGCCGCGTCGTCCTCGGTGCGCATCAGTACCCGGCAATCCTCCTCCAGCCGCGCCATCAGGGCGAAGTCACTCAGGTCCACGTCAAAGACGAGGCCCGGGAAAATGGACATGGCTTCCGGCGACGGGCGAAGGGCGTGGTAGTTGTAATACTCCGGGGCGTAGTCCACGATGCCCAACTTGCGCCCGGCGATCTGCATCCACCCGTCCATGGACGGCGCGATCATCAGGCCGAGGCAGCCGCCCTCCTCTACCCAGCGGATCAGATGAACGGCGTGTTCGCCGGTCAGCGATTCCAGGTCGGAGGCGCACACCAGCACCGTCCGCACGCCCTCAAGCGCCGCATCGTCCGGCGTGTCCGACACCGACCAGCCGATACGCATCTCGTCCAGCGTATCCTGTACAGTGCTCAGGACCGGGTTTTCCTCCTCCGTCAGCAGCAGCACCTCCACCGCTTGGGGCGGGACCTGATCGTCCGAGGTCAGCCTTTCGAGTCGCGGTGGACGGGGTTCCATAGGCCGACCCTTGTGGGACACGATCAGCGTCATGCTAAGCATCAGGCACAGCACAGGGACAAGCAAATAGAATAATGTGTGATGTCGTTTCATGCGATGCCTCGTAAAAAGTACTTCATCTTTTCCAGGTGTGCGTAGCTCCATTGGATCCCTGTGGCCTCCATCTCGCCACGCAGTTCCTCAATGCCCTGGGCGTTGCGGCACTCCACATAGACCCGCATCAGGGCGATCCAAGGCTCCTCCTGTCCGGGAAAGCGGTCGATGAGCGCCCGAGCGGCGTCGATGGCCTCGGGCGCCCGCTTGAGTTCCAGCAGGTTTCGGATCCGCAGCACTCCCAGTTCCATGTCCAGATCATCTCTGGACAGCTTCGACATTTCCCGCTCCAGCAACGTGCGCTGGCGGGCGAGCAGATGCCCCTCCAGCAGGCCGCTGTCGATGTAGTCCGCCATCTGCCGGATATAGCCGATACGCTGCTTATGGTCTTCAGGGTTCTTGGAAAGCAGCGCTTGGCTTTGCTGCAGCGCCATCTCCGTGCGCCGCTGGAACTCCGTCAGAGTCGCGGTGGCGTAATGAGCGGTTTCAGGATCGTCATTGAAGCGGGCCATCATCAAAATCTCCACGTTGCCGGCCGGATCATCGTTCAAAAGCTTCATCATCATCTTCCGCCGCACGTTGGGCTCACTGATGAAGAAGGCCTCCTCCATCGGCACGGCGGTGGGCGCCTCTGCGCCGGGGGTGATGTAGCTCTTGCGCAGGCGCTCCTCGCTGGCAATCATGTCCCTGAGCAGAGCGGGGTCCGGGGTCTCGGCGAGGGCCATCTCCAGCCCGCAGACGGGGCCGAACACCGGCACCAGCGCGCAGAAAATCAGACCGCCCGTTCCAAGGTTACGCCTGCGCCGCCGTGCGAGGACGATGACCAGGGCAAGCAGCAGGATGTGTGCGGCCATAACGATCATGATGACATTATGCAACTCCCGATACCTCCGATACAACTTCGCACTTGATGCCGCGGCTGCCAAAACGCGCGTCGATGACGGGCAGCTGCTGGGCCGTCGCCTGGGGGAACAGCACGTAGTATGCGCCGTCCTCCAGCTGTCCTACCAGGTCGGTGGAGCGCACCAGCCCGCCCAGACAGCCGTCCAACACTTCAATGGACATCTGTCGCTGCGGCTTCAGCCGCACCAGCAGAAAATCGCCTGTGCGCTGCTGACGGATGGTCTGGTAGATGCCCAGAGCCGCGCGCAGCGCCTCGGGCATGAGGATGTGAGTATTCTCAAAATACAGATCTGCCACCTGGCGATGGTAGTGGATGGCGCGGGCAAGGGCGCTTTGTACAAGGCCGGCCACCACGTTCAAAAGGTTCTCCATGTACATGCTTTGCTGGTCGAAGGGCACGTTCCACAACATCAGCACCGCCAGCATATCGGCGCCGTCCATCACGGGCAGCGCGTAAACGGGATACTCGCTCTTCAGCATGTAGTTGGCGAACAACTTCCCCGATTTGAGGGTATCGTACATGTCGGGATAAGCGGACATATCCAGGGATCGGGACATCTGCTTTATATCCCGTGAACGTACCACCAGGCGGGCAAAGGTGCTTTCCGGCTTGCATTCGTAGATGGCCACGCTGTTGTTTTGCAGCGTGCTTTCCAATACGTGCAACGTAGACAGGAACACCTGCACCGGCTGCAGGGTATCCAGCTCTCGGGTGATCTGGTAAATGCGCCCGTAGCTGTCATGGTAGTGATAGATCTGCTCTTTCAGACGGTTGCGGTCTTCATAGGTGCGCTGGTAGATGCCTTCCATGAAGTCGCGCTCGTGGGCGATCTCTTCGCGCTCCTGTTCCATGAGCGCCATCTTCGTGCGCTGACGGTCCTGTGCATAGCCGAACAGCCCGCCCAAGAGCAGGTAAATGCTCATGGGCAGCCAGTGGTCGCTGTTGAACATCAGATCCGATGGCGCACCGCCGCCGGTGACGAAGGCATAGCAGTACCACACGCAGGACAGCACCGCCGCGGTAAGGCCCGCCGCGCGTCCGTGCACGAAGCCCATCAGCACAGTGTAGAGCAGCATGAAGTCCACCCGGGACAGTATGGCGCTGCCCTGGCTCTGCTTGCTCAGCCACGCGGCGGCCATCCAGATCAACACGACCTCCGCCCACTTCAGCGCCGTGCGCCACAGCTTCCGGGGCGCTGCGAACCGCCGATTTTTCTCTCCGTCCAGCGGCTGGATGCGGCAGATATCATTGATCTCCCGGCGAAAATCATGGCGGGGAACCCAGCCCGTCCGCGCCGCCCGCTCGCCGTTGAGCGCACAGCGGCAGCGCCGCCCGGGCATGTAGACTACTGACAGCTCCGGCAGCACCTGACGCATGGCCGAGGTGGCCTCGGCATAGGTCGAGGGCGCGCCTTGGGGCACGTGGATCACGCCCGAGAGCTTCATGCTGATCGCATACTCCAAAAACACGGCAAAGTCGTCCGCGTGCAGGAAGTCACATGGGGTGTCGGGGGTTCCGCGCAGCACATAGTCACGGCCGTCCCGGGCGCGAATGGCGGCGATGCCAAAGAAGCTCTCAATGTCATTAACATCGTAAAGGCTGGTGGTGCGTACGATCAGCGTGGTCAGCCCCTTCTGGGTACAGCAACTGACGCAGGACTCCGCCGCGCGAATCATCACACCGGTGGGGGTGTCCGGGATCGGGATCTCGTCCTCTCGGGCCTGCTGGCCCTCGCCGAAAACCCGCTGGTCCGTGATCAGTACGAACTGACCTTTCGCTGTGTCTGTGGTCCCGCTGAGGATCTCAAACATCGAATCCAGTTGGCTGCCCTGTACCGCGTCATATTCGCGCTGATCCTCACACTGACAGGCAAAGAAAAACAGTATACTGTCAAAGCCTGAAGAGCTGATGAAGCGCACGGTCTCCTTCCTGGACAGATTGAGCCGTGTGTGGTAAACGCCGGGGATGCGATGGCCCGGCGCGGCAGCCTGCCCGAGTACGGTGACCTGATGGTCGCCTCGGGCGATACGCTCCGCAATGGTCCAGATCGATTTGGGCAGCACTCCAGTGAGCAGTATTTTCATAGAAGTGAAGCACTCCTCTTAAAGGGTATTGAATGACCTTATCCCGGAGCCGCGTTGCGGCTCATCGTTTCTATCCATGAAAGCTCAATGACGGATGGTATTATCAGCCTTGATCCTATTGTTCTGTGTCTCGAGTTGCTCAGCGCGATGCCTCTCACTGGCCGCACCATAGTTGTACTCATCCCGCATCTGTAACCGCAGTTCATTGATATACCGAACCTGTTCCGCGTTCGTTGAACGTTCCTTCTCCAACAATGAAAGCACCTGCTGCAGCTCGCCGTTCTTCTCCAGATGAATGGAGGCACGCAACCCGCCTTTAGGTTGTGTTTTTATGGATGTATTATAGCATACCTTCGGGGTGGTTTCTACTCTTTTTTGCTGCGATATGCAGGGGAACATTGTTCTTACCTGTTAAGAGAAAGTTCTTTCAAATTATTGATCGGTCCATCTGCTTTACTCTTGCCCCCAACTATGATAAAATGATTCCAGCAACTTGAAAACTGCATAGTCACTGCGAATAAATATCCACCGGCGTAGCCGGTGGTTCAGACCGTTGACAAAGTCGTGTCGACGGTCTTTTTTTGCAAAAGTAAGGAAAAACCAAAAGGAAAAAGGAGGACAACGTCGAATATATACAGTAGCAAACATAGGCGGTGGTCGAAATGTTGAGGCGGCAGCGGGAGAAGCAGCAGCAGATGAACCTGGTTATCATGGAGCAGATGGTTCCGGAAGATCATCTGCTACGAAAAGTGGACAGGGTGGTGGATTTCAGCTTCATCCACGACCTGTGTGCGCTGCTGTATTGCGCGAACAACGGACGGCCAGCGATCGACCCGGAGATATTGTTTCGGATGCTGCTGGTGGGATACCTGTACGGGATAAAATCGGAGACGCGGTTGGAGGAGGAAATCAACTACAACATCGCGTACAAATGGTTTTGCGGGTTAGAGCTGACGGAGAAGGCGCCGGACGCGACGACGATCAGCCAGAACCGCAGGCGGCGATTCCGGGACAACAACATTCCAGAGCAGATATTCAACGAGATTCTTCGGCAATGCGTTGCCAAAGGTCTGGTAGGCGGAGCGATCCTGTACACGGATTCGACGCACATCAAGGCGAAGGCGAACAAGCACAAGAAGAAGCCGGTGGTTGTGGAACAGACGCCAAAGTCTTATCTGAAAGAGTTGGACGAACAGGTGGATCTGGACAGGAAGGTGCTGGGCAAGAAACCGTTTGACCGGGACGACGACCACAAAGACGGCGGCAGCAGCGGCGGCGGTAGCGGCGGTGGAAACGCCGAAACCACCACAAAGATGCAGAGCACGACCGACCCGGACAGCGGCCAGCAGAGCCGGGAGGGCAAGCCGGACGGCTTCCACTACAGCGAACATCGCACGGTGGACAGCAAATGCAATGTGATCGTAAACGTCCATGTGGAACCCGCCAATATCAACGACGTGACTCCGATGCCTGAGATCCTGAAGGAAATAGAAGCGCGCCTGGGCAAGCTGCCCAAACACATGGGCCTGGACGCCGGATACCACAACGCATGGATCGCCCATCTTCTGGAGACGAAGGGGATACAAGGTGTCATAGGCTACCGGCGGCACACTCACAAGGGTGAACACTACGGAAAATACCGATTCCAATACGAACCGTTCTTTGATGCCTACATCTGTCCTGAACACCAACGCCTCTACTGGAAAACCACCACCCGGGAGGGCTACCGCCAATACTTCTGCGACAGCAAAACCTGCGCCGCTTGTCCCAGACGGGCAGAGTGCTTCGGCAAGAGTATGACCAGAAGGATGGTGGAAAGACATGTTTGGCAAGACGCTTTGGATGATGTCATTGCTTTTACGAAAACGCATGACGGCAGTCGCATCTACAGCTGGAGAAAGCAGACCATTGAACGATCTTTCGCGGAGGCCAAAGTCAATCACGGTCTCCGCTATGCCCGCATGCTCGGAATCAAGAACATGCGCGAACAGTGCTTCCTGACCGCCGCGGTTCAGAATATCAAGAGGCTGGTTGCCTCTCGTCTATTCCTCCTAAAGGACATAAATCCCCGCACCCCCTCTTGGATGCGGGGTTTGTCAGGAATCACATCCACCGGCGTAGCCGGTGGTTTTTCATATGCGGGCAAAGCCCTAGAATACTAGCAGCGCCCTCGCGGGCGCACAGACGGTCTGGCGTCTGCGTACTCCTTTTTTTGTGATTCCCAATGGGATTACAGATATCGAAGGTTTGCTTGCCAAGGTAAGTGTGGAAAGCGTTCGTTATATTATCCGCAAGGAGATCAGATGGAATGTCCAGGATATGCTGGATCAGTTCAATGTGAATGATCGTATTATATATCCGGGACTTGACGGAATCTATAAATGGTTATAGTAATCGTCCCGAGTAGGGTGCATTTTAGCCGGGGGAAAGGGGATTCTGAGGCCGATGGAAGTGCATTTTCGAGCATCTTCCCTTACCCGAAGGCTCTGCACAAAACTCCAAGACAGCCTTCGGTTTTGGGGCAAGGTTTCCATAAAACTATTCTCATTCTGTCCCGTGCTTTGACTATTCTCTGCGAATCCAGCCTTTGGGATTATGAAGCCTTCACCCACAAATTCTCACATTCAATCGATAAGCAAGTGAGTGTTTGCCCCTGTCTCAAAACGCGCGGGTGATCATCTCCCGATACTGCCGCAGCTCCTTCTCATCGCTGTTCTCCATGAACTGCTCGATATACTTGAGCAGTTCTTCTTTGGCCTCCGGGATTCGGCACTTGACGTGGAAGAGGTTGGAGGCATGCTCGTTCATAAAGATGGTGTCGTTGGCCAGGCAGCGCACCAGCTCGTGGATCTCCTCCAGCTTCTCCATTTCGGTGGATTCGGTGTACAGCCCCTTCTCCATCGCACGGTAGAGCGGCGTGCCCGGCACGACCGTCAGCATGGAGGTGTTGACCATCGTGGGATGGAGGCCGCCATAGAGCGCCGCCGTCCTCTGGGCGTTGGCCAGGCCGTAGTTGTGGCCGCCTGCGCCGTTCAGGAAGTTGACGATGTAGGGCAGCCCGGAGGCGTCGATCTTCTCAAGCTGCTCCCTCGCCTGGGCGGCGGTATAGCCCTTGTTGATCCGCTTCAGCACCACGTCGTCTCCGGACTCCACACCGATATACGGATTGGCAAAGCCCGCCGCCGCCATGTTCCGGAGCTGCGCCTCGGTCTTGTCGTAGAAGTTGTCGATGCGGGCATAGCCGCCGATGGTCTCCACGGAGGGCACATACTTGTGCAGCAGCTCCGCCGTCTTCATCAGCACGTCGTAGTCCGCCGCGTAGCCGTCCGCGCCCTGGAGGAATATCCGCTTCGGCGCGCCGAAATACCGGGGCATCTCTTTGATGTCCGCCTCGATCTCCTCGATGGACGATTTTCTGAACTTCTGATCCTTGAAATAGGTGCAGAACAGGCAGGTGTTGTGCGAACACCCTTCCGTCGTCTGCAAATATCCGTCCGCCGTGTCATAGGGCGGTCGATTGATCCCGCTTGAAAAGTGCATATCGTTCCTCCCTTAGAGCGTGCCTGTTCTGGACGTGCGGCTGATGGTATCCTCCCGGACATGTTCGATGCTCCAGGCCAGCTTATCCAGCATCCGTTGCTTGTTCTCACGCAGGGTGCCCTCGATCTTGACGGAATCCAGTGGATGCACCGCCCAGAAGTAGCAGTCCGGTAGCTCCAGCCCTTCGAGAAACGCGCGCTCCTCCTCCAGGTTTTCCTTCTCCGTCGCGGGGATGAATGCGCCGGTCCTGATGTCCTCGTCCAGCCGGGTCCCCACAAACGCCGACATGGTGTTGATCAGGATCATGTGAGGCCCGATCTCGTTTTCCAGCGCTGCTGAAGCCCTGGCACATTCCAGTCCTCTTCCTTTGCCCGCCGTTCCCAGCATCAGAAGGTCGCAATGCTGGATGCCGACAGCGTTCAGCCGCAGGCACTGCTCCCTGGTCTCGTCCGCGGAATAGCCCTTGTTCAGGTTTTCCAGCACGTCGTTCAGCCCGCATTCCACGCCGATGTAGAGGTCGTCCACGCCCGCTTCCTTCAGCGCCCTGAGGTCCTCGGCGGACTTGGCGGCAATGTTGTCCGTCCTGGCGTACATAGTGATGACCTCCAGGTTCGGAAGATACCTCCTGATCAGATCGATGCGCTCCAGCAGCCGCTTCGCCGACAGCGCGAAGGGGTCCGCGCCCACCAGGTAGGCCATGCGGATACCATCGCAGTAACCGCCATAGCTGCGCCTGACCTCCCACAGGAATTCCTCGATCTCGGCAAGGGACAGCATCCGGAAGGGGACGCCCTGGTACATATTGCAGAAGGAGCAGCTGTTGTGGGTGCAGCCCTCTGTGACCGGGATCAGAAAGGTGTCCGCTTCCACGGGCGGCCTGTAAATCGCTCCGTTATACTTCATAGTGTCCTCTTGTTCCTCCTGTACGCCGCCATGCGGTCCATGTCGCTGTGCTGAATCGCGTAGTCCAGGGCGGCGACGATCCTGTCCTTCCGGCTCAGGAAGTTCGGGCCCGTCAGGTTCGCGGCGACGGTGTGGTGGGTGATGAAGGCGCAGTCGCAGGTCAGGTTCTCCACGAAGAGCTTGAGTTCCTCCAGCATCTCCTTCTCGGAGAGCGGGTCAAATTCCCCGCGCTGGGCCTCCTCGAGCAAGGGAGTTCCAGGGAACAGCGTCAGCCCGCCGGTGCCCACCAGCATCGGCTTGCACTGGCTGAATATCTTTGCGGAATTGATCGCGTGCTCTTTGCTGTGGGATCGGCCCGCCACGCCGTTCAGGAACGTCATCCAGTAGTCGATGCCGGCCTCCTCCAGCTTGTGGCACTGCTCCAGGATGTCCTCCGCGTGATAGCCCTTGTGGATGCGGTCCAGCGTCCAGTCGTCGCCGCTCTCCACGCCCAGGGAGATTTCCCGCATGCCCAGGTCTCTCAGCTTTTTCAGTTCATCTATCGTCTTGTTTTTGAGGTCGGTGACCCTTCCGGCGAGGTAGACGTATTCCATCTTCGGAAGATACCTTTTAATCATCTCCAGGATCGGGGCCAGCCTGTCATAGGGCAGCACCAGCGGGTTGGCGGACAGCAGCTGGATCGTGGTCGCGTCCGGGTCGGTGCGGGCAAGCTCCCGCAGATCCTCCTCGATCCACTCCATCGGGGACATCCGGAAGGGCACATCCTTGTACATTGTGCAGAACTTGCACCGGTTGTGGGTGCAGCCCTGGGTGATCTCCAAAAGCGGCCAGGTGGGCCAATAGGGGTTTCGGTATACGGTTCCGGTGAAATGCATGATCTTCCCTCCTTACAGCTCCGTCACGAAGTCTTCCAGCGGCATGCGCTTGAAGTGCCAGGCGTTGGGCTTGGCCTTTTCATTGGGATAGCCCATGGCAAACATCATCACCGGGATGATATTCTCCGGCAGCTCGAAGACCTCGGCCACCGTCCGCGCGTCGAAGCCGCGCAGCCAGACGTTGTGGATGCCCAGCTCCTCCGCCTCGTACATCATCGTGGTGGCGGCGATGCTGGCGTCCTGCTCGCCGGAGTTGTAATACCGGAACATGCGGTCGTGGGGTGCCTTCCACACGGTGTTCAGATCGTAGCACACCAGCAGCATAAGCGGCGCGTTGTAGTGAAACGGCGTCACCATCCGGGCCTTCGCCAGCGCCTCCGGGCTGCGCAGAACATAAAAGCGCTGGGGCTGGTAGTTGCAGGCTGTGGGGACGATGCGCCCGGCCTCCAGGATCTTGTCCAGCTTCTCCTGCTCCACGGGTCGGGAATCAAAAAAGCGTTCCGAATAGCGGTTCTTCGCCAGCTCCATAAAACTCATCTCTTTGTCCTCCACTTCTTTTATCTGCACTTATTGTATTCCATCCCCTTGCAATTTTCCACATACAGATTTATAATAGCGATAGATTTCAATACACATCTCTAAATCTGTAAGAATCGGTGGTTTGCTATGGCTGAGCGTACAAAGATCTGGATCGCGGACGCAATGAAGCGGCTCCTGGTGAAAAAGCAGCTGGAAAAGATATTCGTCACGGAGATCTGTCGGGAGGCAGAGATCGAGCGTCCGACCTTCTACTATCACTTTCAGGATAAGTACGACCTGATGGCCTGGATCTTCTGCCAACGCACGCTGCAGACGGACGTGCTCTCCGTCGAATCCGCTGCCGCTGCCATGAACAGCATGCGGCAAGATTACATCTTCTTCAAACGCGCCTATGAGGACAACTCCCAGAGCCCCATGTGGGCCTATATGCATGAGTATTTCGTCAGGCGGTATACTGAGATCGCCAGGGAGAAAACCGGCGCTGAACTGGATGCCCAGACCCAATTCAGCATCCGGCTCTACTGCTACGGCACCCTGGGCATGACCCGGGAATGGCTGATGAAGGACAACATCACCCCGGCGGAAACCGTCGTGCGGATGATGTTCCATTCTATGTCAGAGAATCTGCGCGGGGTATTCTTCTAGCTTTATCTTTTTCCATGCGGGAAGCCGGGCGGCTATCCCGCCTTTTCTTTACCCACATTAGAACAAACGGAGAACAATCCGACATATATCTTGACTTCTCCCGGGACAGTATGGCCTACTCACTACCAACCTGAAAAGGAGGAAGGAAAGTGAACAGGCTTATCACCCGGGAACATGAAATCATCCGTCAGGCACGCATCCGACTGGGGTTGTCCCAGCAGCAGGTCGCTACCCTAATCAGCATTCAGATCAGGCAATATCAGCGCCTTGAATACGGGGAAAGCGATGTACAGAAGCTCGGCATACGGGCGGGGCTCTCCCTCTGCATCGTGCTGGAGCTCGATCCTTATGATCTCATCTTCGGTGCGCTTCCCGAAACGGTGGAAGATCTCAGAACCAGACGCCCCGCAAAAGGGAACCTGAAAGTGCGTCATAAAAGCTAAATTTCGCATCAGCGACGGACAGACGTTGCTTTGACCGGGAAAGTATGGCTATATAACACTACCACCGGTCTGCCCCTCCAAAGGCACGGAGCGTGTCCGATGGAATACACACAGACAGGAGTGAACAGAGCCTTGAAAGACATTCGTCCGAGGGCCGAGGAACGCGCCCGGCGACGACAGGAGGAAGCCCAGAGGCCACCGGGAACCGGCTTCATGTCTGAGCGCACCCGCGCCAAGGAAGCCTTGCGCGTGGAGGTCAACACCTATACAGGCGAGAACGTCCGGAAGATCGCTGCTACGGCAGCTGCGGCGGAGGAAGATCGAATCCTCCGCGTTGCGGCGTACTGCCGGGTTTCCACGGACGACATCGATCAGCTGGTCTCCATCGAGATGCAGAAGAACGCCTACCGGGACATGATCAAGGCGAATCCCAAGTGGAAGCATGTGGGCACCTATGTGGATGACGGCTTTTCCGGAACCAACACGGAGCACCGCCCCGCATTCCAGCTCATGATGAAGGACGCCATGGCCGGGAAGATCGAAATCTTATCAGGCAAATGGATACAAACACATGATTGTGAACACGAGCCTAAACCCCATGAAATCAGGCATTTAGCTGCGATTGCCTGATTTTTTATTGTCCATTCTGGCTGCTGAAACTGCGAAGAGTAGCTGCAAAGCATAAGGCAGTTCTGACGGGTGTTCACATTCTAACGGTTATATCGTTGTCAGGTACAATCGTTAAGAGGTTTCAAAACAAGAATAGCGGTGCTGGGATGTAGAATCCCGACGCCGCCATGGTCTTATTCGTTGTCGCGTTTGTACTGTTTCCCTATGCGCTTGGCTTCACTGAGATAATAGTAGATGTTGCGTTCCGTGTCGTTCAGCTTCTGCGCAATCTCTGCTACGCTCAAGCCGTAATACTCCTTGAGGACGATGGTCTGGGCGAACTTGGGGTTCTGGTCGGCGATGACCTTGACCGCATCGGCGACAGTCATCCTATTTTCGAGCTGCTCAAACCCAGGGTCGGCCTGAGCCACGCTGCTCATGGCGTCAACGTATTCATCCCAGGACAGGTCCGGCAGCTGACTGTCACGGCACTGCGGGTACGGGCAGTTCTTACAGCTGTTTTTCTCCGGGCACGGGATCAGCGGCTTCAGCTTGCCGGGGATCATGCAGCGGCGCTCACGGTATTCGCTGCGGTGCTTGGCGCGCAACTCATCACGGAGAAAGCGGTAGGTCTGCTCGTCGCTGGGCGTCAGGTGAACGGTCACGCGCTTCGTGCCGAAGTACCAGGTGCGGCACTGGTCCCAGGTTAGCCCCATCGCATGAAGCTGGTCTGCGCTTTCGATCTCGATGGGTGCTTCAAAGACTTCCTTGCCAGCACTCTCGAGCTGCTCCAGGGTCTTTGATTCGGACGGGGTAAGGTTTGTCCAATTGATCTGCTTTGCCATTTAGATTTGCTCCTCTCGCAAATGCGAAACAGAGCGAACCCGAATGGCTATGCTGTTTTTCTCTCATCGGCCACCTCCGCGGATTGCTCCGTTTCTTTCGGTGGCCAGCCATGCACGTAAACTGGCTTGTGTGGTGCCGCCCGCTTCCGGCGTGCAAGCATTGGCCCATGGACCTTTGCCCTTCGGCGGGTGACGGTGGGACTGAGGCGCGGCGTCCGACCCGTCGACTGATCGGAGGCTTTGCCGGGCAGTTTAGTGTCATGCCCAGGACAATTGATTCCACTTACCAATGGAGATTTAGGGACGGTTTTGACGTCGATCCTGAAAACTTTACGTGTTCCTCTATCCTTTACAGGACAGAATCGGCTGGTTTGGCAACCATACCCCACGGAGGAGTCGCCGTTTTTTCTGTCATTCGCAACAGCGCTTCACGATTAATGGCAGAAAATCTTTGGCTTGGACGGGAGAGGCCTAATGGTTTAGTGCGTTTGAACCCATCAAATCTCACTGGAAATGTAGAAGCTGTATGGGCCAGTCCCTCACCTAACAGCCGCGAGGGAGGGCGAAACCAGACGTTTTCGTACAAACATTTTGCTTCTCCCACATCCCACAGGCATTGTCAGTCGTCCATTTCCCTCTCGTGATCGTGCAATTCGCTGAAGACCGCCTCATAATCAGAAGGAGCTAAATCTTCAACGGACCTGGCTCCATGTCCAAATACCTTCAGCACATGGGCTACTTCGGCGGCTTTGCCGGCTTTGCACAACGCTGTGATGGCGTTTTCGATGGAGATTCGATAATCCTGTTCAGTCAACATACTCACCTCGTGTTGATTGTCGCCGCGCGCCGTTCGCCCGACTTGCGGCATTCTCATCAACCCATCCGGAACATTGGCTGCGAAATGTGCCCTGTAGCTATCAGGGCAAGCTTTCGTTCCGGTGAAGCGGCTTCATTGGCCGCCTCTGAGTTCAATTAAACCAGAAAACACTCCGGACGTTAAAACTCGATAAGTTGAGCGGAAAAGCTTGAAAATACAGGATTCTTGATAGGTGGGCATAAAAAAAGAGCCCTCTGCAGGGCTCAATCCCAACTTGGTAAGTTGGAAAAATCAGTTTTTCTTTTTCTGTGGGCGATCTACGGTTCCCAATTTCTTCATTCCCGAGACTTCCAGCAGACGATTAAAGTCATAGATGCTGATGCCGGGATAGGTTTCCATAATCTGAATTCTGGTCTTATCTGGATCCTCGTAAAAATGGAGCTTACACCGTTCAGCTTTATCAAATAGCTTTTCTGTCAATCTTAGGCGCAACCCAAGGCCAACACAAATCGCCATCAGCGTATCCGACTCCATAGTGTTGATTTTATTGTCTCTGATCCTTCCATAGTAGTTTTCATGTACCAAGGTGTGATCATAGAAATCCAGAGGTGCATCCCAGCCTTTGTTTGTTATTAAGAACCATAAGCAATCACATAGTGTGGTATCCTCATCAGCGATTTTTCGAAGGAGTTCTTTTTCAACTTCTTCGTCATATGATACCAGAGCATCTTTAGCCGCACGGAATGTACTGGCGATCTCCTTTTTATCAACCCCTGCATGTAGTGTTGCCTGGTTCCGAGGCGAAAACACATAAAAACGCTGATCGATTTCATTGGGCTCGGTTTTGTAAAGAACAGCGCAGTAGGACAGATCTTCCTTCAGGTATTTGTATGTGATGACATGCTGCTCTCTGATATTGATTGCGCAAACTGGTAGGTTCTGCCGGGCATACTTTGTCAGATGAACAGCGCCATTCTTCTCGGCAATATACTTTTTATCCGGAAGAACGAAATACCCATCAACAAAAACGAATCCGCGAGATTCAACCCAGTCCTCAAGTATGACGTTATCCTGCAGCATGCGCAGCGCGTCTTCCATGCTGATCGGAACGTATTCCTGCACTCGATTCAGATCAGAATAAACGTTTTCATAATCCTGCAGTTGCGCTATTCTGCTTTCAAGCCCCACCTCCAGGAGGCGGATTTTTACGGATGCACGTGAGACAATGAAGAACTCTGCCAAGTGGTTAATCAGCTCGTCGCATGAAGGCTCTCCGGCGTCCAGGAATTCATGCGCCTTTCGCCTGAACATATCCCTGGGCATCAAAAGCCGCGGCGCTAACTTATGCGCCTGCCATTCCAGCCATTGGACCTCATTCTGCTTTGTCCTTTTGCCGTGTGCGGGCTCAAAATCAGAGCGCGACAACCTGCACATGATAGGATAAAGCTGTTCCTTGGCTTTTCTGTTTTTCAGGCTGAGGATTCTGAAGTAAGCCTTATCCTTCTCCCAATGCAGGAATCGAACAACGCAGCAGGGTGCGGCATTTCAGCGGTGCGACCATTTTCAGCACAAAGATTCGCTGCGGCGAGTGCGGTGGATGGTTTGGCTCAAAGGTCTGGCACTCAACGGATCAGTACCGCCGGGTCATCTGGCGGTGCAATGCCAAATACGGCGGAAAGGCAGCCGGGTGTAAAACGCCGCACGTCACAGAGGAAGAAGTCAAAGCAGCGTTCGTCCGGGTGGTCAACAAACTGATCG